>Ga0210059_1007758_pt1 | contig 17012 bp, 11 predicted proteins | sample Ectturendosymbi2_FD_188042 | JGI IMG/M metagenome (GOLD analysis project Ga0210059, IMG submission 188042) | Ecteinascidia turbinata endosymbiont from Florida, USA - Sample 2 (SPAdes) (version 2) | ecosystem: Host-associated > Tunicates > Ascidians > Unclassified | place: Key West, Florida...
CAAATTATGTCATCGATAAATCTACGGAAAAGTTCTGCCTCATTTAGCACATCCGCAATCGGCTGTAGGATGTAATGCACAGCAATGTTGGCCAATGAGACTGAGTGGTTATCACCGGTTATGATTCCGTTTTTTGTATGTACAATTGGTCTCCATATTGAGTGACCATATTGTTCAGGCAAATTTTGTTCAGTTCGACGATGATTTTACGGGCCTTGGCGCTGTAGTCGGAATGCTTCTCCAATGCACGTTCAAGAGCTTTTGTCACAATGTCTCTATACAAGCTGGGGTAAAGTGCTTTCATATCTGCCGCTACAATGTAAAACACTGGTTTGTAGTTCGCCACGTTCATCAAAGAGGAATTTTTGCGATGGTTTTGAAATGAAGCTGACATCACCATTACGTGGGATACAGCAAGCTGGTACGCCAGAAACAGCTGCAAAAAGCGTTGTTCCCTTTTTTAACTTGCGGCTAATGATTACAGACGGTTAGATACAAGTTTGTGCTTCATAATCGCCAGTTTCCACATAGAGCTTAAACCGCATGCAAAGGTTAACCATGATATAAATTCCCTAACACACACACTATACACAACGTTTGATCAATCACAGAGAATTGGCAAAACATACAGTACTTTGATCAAGTTCGAATAAAAACAAGTTCCCCAGTCAGTTGCTTTGATTGGCACTAAGTATCTCTTTGACTTTTACGCTAAATGCTTGATTAACCTGAAAATTTTTGGTGTAACATTTTGGAAATGGGGGGGCACTGCGCCCTGGCTGCGTGCCTGCAGACCCTGAATGTACTGCAAGACGAACAATGTTCTTTTGCGTGCTTTAACTACAGTACCTCTCTTTGATAGCATTTGTCATTTCCTTGTTCTCCCGATGTTGTGGAAGGGTTTCTTTATCTTCTTCAAGTTGCTGGGTGGTCACTAGTGCACCAACGTTCGTTTTTTCCTGCTTTGTTCCTGATTCCTTCACTGCTATAAGGATGGGTATAGTTGCATTATCTTTGTATTTGAACAATTTAGTAATGTTTGATGTGATGTGATAACACAGATGTACAAGGGGGTTCTACGGAGCTACTGTATGGCCCATATCGTTAATCTTTTTGCAGGACTTGACAAACGTACAGGTTTTGGTAAACGTACTGTAGACGTGTTTTTGTTTGGGTTCGAAAAACAACGGATGACCTGTGTCGTTCTCTTCACTTTTTCACTGAAAACTTACTGATTTTTATATGGAACAAATACTGCAGGTCCCCAGACTTTAGGTTCCCCAAATCAAAATTCCAGGCTACATCACTGTGTCGTTAGATTGAGAAAACTCATTTACAGTCATTGCAAAAGCACCTCAAAACTTCTCTTTCTTCAACAACAAAATCTCAAGACTTTAAATAAACGCTAGACATTTTTGGCCATTGATTTTAAGTATCAACCTCATTTTGTTGGAAAAAGATGAAAAGTATCTTCCATAACCGGGATTATAGTCAGGTTACAGGCAGGGGCGGATCCAGTTGATTTTTGCAATTCGGAAAACAGTATTCTACGATATAAGGCCATTTTGTCGTCCATTGTTTTGTCACAGCAGTGTGGTGAAGTATACTTCATTCCTCTTACAGTAGCGAAGCTGTTATGAAACTTGACTACAAAATATTACTGAAATCGCCCCCCTAACCTGACTACCAGGATCCGCCCCTAATTTCAGGACTTCTACAGTCAAGAACATTAATTCATACCAATGGATTGTGCAGGTACCTTCCCCCTATAGCTGTTGTATCAACGAAATTGGTTCAAAGTATCCAAAGTAGAGAATTTGTTGCAAAATGACACTTAGCAACTTTAGAAAGAAATATATTGGCTTTTGATCAGTAGTTTTCAAATATTTTGTTGTGGCGGACTCCTTTACTGCCCCAAAAAATGCGGACACTGTTGTTTTTTCAAGGCTTTTTGGGTTATTCAAAAGTGTGATTTGGTCACTATTTAGTCAGAAATGCAGCAACGTTCACTGTATCGGATGGTCATAGAGCACAACGCCTAACCTTAAACTACAAATATTAATTAGGCGTACAAAACATTCGTATAAGTAATTTAAAACGAAAGGTCATTTAAGTCAAAGAGATTTCACTCATTGCTGGCGGGCCATCTGGTGCTGCAACTCACAGGCAAGTGTGAGTAGAAATTCCAGCTTCACAAAGTTATGTGAAAGCAGTGGAATAATCGTACGCACAATCATTATTTGTCGTCCAAACTTTGGAGGGTGTGACCGCGCCTTTCTCCCCCACCACTGGCAACGCCCCAGGATGCAACGTCAGTGAAGAGTCCAATCTTACTTTTTCACATTGACAATAAATAATGCTTTACCAACATTCGTTTGCGTCAAAGAAGTGTTAAAGCAAGCATAGCTACGTTTGTTTGCATCACTGCTCAAGTCTCCCTTGTTGTGATCAACAGCCTTGCTATCGTCAGGTTCCAGGACTTCTACATCGCGTTTCTTCTCCAAATACCAGTTTCGGAAGTCCATGTTGTAGCTCGTGTTCCACTCCGGTAGCAACATTCCTTGCATAGGTAGAGTTGGTCTGGTTTGGGCATACGAAAGCAAATCGGACTTTCTGAAAAATAAAATGGGTTTAGGAGGTCCTCACCAAACAAAGAATCTGTGCATGTAACGTTGCTGGAAACACTTAGAAAAAAAAACACTTTTACTGGCAGCGCGCAGTGGGAGTAACTCTCATTTCGCTACATGTCATTTTCTAAAAAACTTTGATATGCCTGCTAACCCTGGTATGCAAACCTGATAAAAATCAGATGTAGAAAACACCAATTGAAATTTTCGAGAAATTCGGCTGCCTACTTCAAAATGCACAAATCTTGCCACTTTCGTGTGGTTGGCTGTGATACAAGAATTGCCCAGTTCAGTTCGGCTGTAATAGAAAACGCCCTAACCTTGCCACCATTGATCAACCTCACTTCTTTTGTTGAGCCAAGATTAAATTATGTCGCATCACAAGACACTTGTTCAACAATAGCACAAGAAACAAGGCAGCGTTGAAAAAATTTTGAAAACGAAATGCACTGAAACTAAAACATTTCATTTATAAGTTACACTAGGTGTGTCAAACATACGGTCCACGGGCCGGAGGCGGCCGTTGCAGGTCTTTCTCCGGCCCTCGAAATGACTACGAGAAATGTAAATATTACAATAGAAACCAAAGATGTTCACAGCACTTTGTAAATAAATATAAGTCACTTTTCATTCGTATTTACCCCTACGTTATTCTCTTCTGTGCACGTTTTTTTCCTCCCTCTCTGGGCAAACGCCCTCGCCTGTTTTCCTATGTTCTTGCAGTCATTTGCTTTGCCACCGGTGCTATTATGACGTTACAGTGGTTACGCAACAATCGAAATTTATCAAGCTCGTGGCGCCAAGTGCGGGAAGCATATCAGTTTCGCTTGGTTGTCAGCGTTTTTATCAGTCGCACCTATCCAAAATATCTTTGCTGAAAAGAAGGCAAGTAGATACAGAGTGTAGAGTTTTTCTAGAACAACAGTCCATTTCCTCTTTGTTCGGCTTTCTCCGTGATGAGCATAAATAAAACAAAGCTGCGTTCAAAGCTCACACGTAACACTTTGAATGACATTCTAAAATTAGCAGCTACGCAGGATTTAACACCTGATATTGATGCACTTCTGAAAGACAAAAGATGCGAATTTTCAGGTGAAAATTGGGAAAAACATATTAAAAATCTTTTTAAATATTTTTAAAATACTTTTAAACTTTTTCATGCCTTCTACACTTTCTAGCCCGTTTTTCTCTGGAGAACAGTTGAAGTGGCTGCAGCTTCAAGAGCTCTGCCCCGCAGGTTTCCTATTTGTAAACCGCATGTATTTAAAATGCCATGCAGTAACTCAACACTCTTGAACAGTTCTCAGTTTACTTGATCAATCTTTTGTAAGAAGACTTTTCTTTATACCCAAAAGTTTTCGGAATGTACTTTTTTGCACTAAATCAAAAGGAAAAATTAAAAGTATCTTTAGCTGGTCTTGCGCTTGGGATTAGACTGGTTTTAATCTGACCCCTGAAATAAATTGGGCTTGAAACCGGTGAGTTACAGTTTCCACAATTTTCGTTTGTGAATTTTCAAAAGCAAGTCAGCCGAAAATTGCGGTGTTTTCCCAAATATGCTCGTTTATCGTTGTATATGTTTATATGACTTCTTTCAGGATTTCGTTAATGAGTGCCATATAGCTAGTTAATGCTTGCTACTGACTGATAGAACACATGTGGGTCATGAGTTCTTACCAAGACTTTCGATGAAAACTTTGCTTCTTGTACCCGTAGAGAATTGTTTTTTTTCCGCTCTTGCACAACGCTCAGTCCTATTATATAATTTTACTTGAACTAGTGAAAGCAGATTACATCATTCAAATAAAATGCCACTTCTATATTTAGGGCCAGCTGAGTTTCGTGACTGTCTTTCCTTGCTTCCAAAACATCCTTTCAGGTGCCGATGGTTCAGGACTTTATAACAATCAAAAAGATAAAAATAAAGAAAAACTTTCAATAAGCCGTTTCCATAAAAACGGCTTAAGACAAAAAAAATGAAAAGCACGAGATGCGTACCCTTTCTTACTTCAAAATATTATTCCCTAATTCCTGTCCTCAAACTTTAGGATTGGAAGCATTTTGTTAGGGGCGTTTTTTGTACCACCTATTAGTACAGACGTGACAGCAGGGATATCTAGAAAGAAAGAGTTTCTAGATATCCCTGCGTGACAGTCTAAACTTAAACTATATTGCTTTTTTTCCCAAACATTCGACAATGTCTCAGTCGTTCTACCTTGTTTAGAAAAGTTAACCTCAGAATTTTACCAATGTCGTTGATTGCTGTTTCATAATACAGTACATCGGTCAAAAACAAAAATATTTTTGCGGGTTGTTGCCACCAATATTTTTCTTCCTTTACTGTGCTTCAGAAACCGGACAACTGTCCGCGGTTTGTACGGTGTCTTCCACATTGCTTCTAAACTCAAAGCAAGCATGAAAAAATTAATAAACATTTCATAAACATAGTTGTTTAAAGCGTATGCTCTCTCATAAGTGCATTTAGGATTCACGCAGCAACTAAAGTTAAGTGTTGAAATGACGCTGACACAATATTTTTGTCTGAACTTACAGTTGCCACATGAGAGGACGTCAATAAATTTTACTTTCGTAGAAACTGCATCGACTTACCATAGCAAAAAGATGCAGATAATCATGCAGAGTTTAACAGCACATCTCAACTGCACTGTGCCGGTAATTTTTTTCTATACTATTGTGCAACTGTCATTTTAACGTTCAGCTATTCGTTCAATGTACATCATGTTGACAACTGCCGGTTATAATCAAACGCGGAGCAAGTAACAAAGTAAAAGGGCAAGTTCGTTACTGACGTACCTTTCGACATAAAAAGGTTATATCATACCTGACGATTTGGTGATAGATTTTTCAACCTTCGCTTTCAATTGTCAAAAAGATCAAAATAATACAGTAAATTTGTCAGAAAGAACACCGTTCGAAGCTGTAAAAAATGTTTCGACTCCTAGTACGATACCATACGCAGTGATGGAGGAATCTTTTTCAAAGTGGGGGGCACAAGTTCACGTCAAAAAATGATTGAAAGTTTTTTCCTTAAGCGATTTACTCTAACAATGGAACCAATACTAATTGTGTTGCTTAAAATTTATTTAAGCAAAATTGAGGGGCCTAGGCCCACGCGGCCTCCCCCGGTTTTGCCACCCATAATCATACGTATAAAAAAGTACAATGTTTTGAGCAGATCGCCAACGTACGTTTTGAAACATACTTCACTCTTTTTTCTAGCCGGAAGTACAATGCAAAACTCTGTGTTCTTTCACATACCGTTTCAAAGTTCAGGTGCCTTGCTATTGTTGCATGACGTGGTATGGGACTCGGATAGCTTTTTTCTCTTCTTCACCCTCACTTGAGGCGAAGATTTTGTAACACAATCCTTTCGCACGTGGCAAAGGGCAGGTAATTTTGTTGTGCCTGTATTTCTCACATTTCACAATACTGGAATTTGGTAGGGGGCATACAATCAAGTATTTGCTCCGGGCACCATCAGACCTCTGCACCCCTGAGCAATTGAGGCAGACGTCGCTTGTCAAGAAACTTAACAAAACTTAGCCAACGCGAAGGCTATAGATCACATCAATCTGATCTGCAAAACTTCGATACAAAAATAACGAATATATGGCCAGAACGTTTGATGAAGTTTCGAAGTTTCCTCAATTCGAAATTTTTAAAACCTCCTCTGTAAAATGCACTTTTTTGCACTACTGTTAGAGTCCACGGCCGTTGGTCTTAAGTGTCGATAAAAATGCGTTTTGTCTTGAAATTGCTGGATGAAAAATTTTGTAAATAGGCCATGCTGCTTACTTTGCTTTATACAGCAACATAAAGGTATTTTCTGCCTCTCGTCCACTGTTTCTTAGACAAAGACACTACCAACGATCAATGTGTTTTAAAAAATTAAGAAAGTTCTGTTGTTCAAGTTGAAATTGAGAGCCGCTGATGTTTCTAAAGGAGGCGAAAGATCTCACTAAAATCTGAAAGTCTTCTTTTCGATCAACGTATTTCACTGTGTAAACAAAAAAAGCACCTTGTGTCTTCTTGAAGCATGTTTATATCTTCTTGAGAGAACAAAGCAGCATCATCTTGCTTTTCTTTCTTTTTACCTGCAAGCAAGTGGTACTGAGATTGTGCTGCGGAAAAAATACAAAATCGAAAAATGCATTCGCACAAACCACTTTCAGAAACGCAGCTAATATTGAAACAATGATAAACTCAAGGTTACGCGATTTCGCTCGATTGTTGACCGCAAGTTTGACTGAGCCAGCGGCTTTTGAGCTTCTACTCTGCACGGACAAGGACGTTAAGCACTAGTGCCTAGAAAGAAACTTGTTCCTGGAAAATTCATTGCAAATATGTGAATGCAATTCACATGCAGTTCGATATTCCCAATGTAATCTACTGTCACTTTATTTACAATTGACTCACCTTCGTGAGTCACATTAGAATCCGGCTTGGGGGCTTCGTCTCTGGTGGATAGGTTTGCATAAAGCTTTCGTAGACTGTTTTCGTTCAGTCCGTGAACTGAGTGATATTTTCTGTTTTTTTGTTTGTACTTGTTCTTCTTCTGAGATTTTTCGCTTTTTTGTGGCACCAATTCGCTGCGCATACAATAAGTCAATACCGTCAGTTGGTTTGTTAAAACAAAACAAAGGTATAAGAGCTAGTGGTTACTACATGCAGAGACTCAGATGGAAGTTCAGCGCTATAGACCAAGGAGTAACAACCAAAGGATCTGAACAACAGTTACATGCTATTGGACTTGAGAGCAACAGGAACGTTTGCTCCTCGGTACTTGCCATTGTATCTCTGGTATAATTCTGTGCCGACAAGAAATTTTCCATGGCTGTAATCTAACAATATGACAACGATGATAAGTCTAGCAACCTGCTCATAACTAAACGGTCTCCATAGGAACCGTTTAGTTATTAAAACCTGTATCAGTTCTCTTTGTGATGTAATAAAATATAAAATGGATTTCGCTAAAAGTATTTTCAGCTATCTCGTAGATAGATATGTGTTTCTATGAGAGTTAATAATCATGCTCTAAGATGATTTACCAGCTGTCGCAATCCGCCTCCCCAGATGCAGAGTGGCGGAAAGCGGAGATCCACTTGGATGGTTAATACTGTCGCAAATTTTTCGAACCTGTTCTCTGTCTAAGCAGCTATGTCCAACAGAAATGCACTGCTGGGCCAAAAGTTATGACACTCCCTTATAAGGGCCGCACATTAAATGAATTGCGTTGTTCTCAGCTAACTAAATTTAGCTCAAGATACTGAAAGCATTCGAATCCTATCAGCAATGATAACGACATTTTGGCAGCTCTAGTCACCAGTTGTGATGTCATAGGCAATTTTAAAGTGGCCAGGGACACCGGAACAATGGTAGGGCAGGGGGGCAGTAAAACGTTTAAGGGAATGGAAACTTATAAAAAACAAACAAATCGTTACCAATGTTTGTTTTTGTTCAGCAACAATATTGACCTCACAAATAATAGCAGAAATTATAGAAAACCATTCTCAATCTCCTTGTTGCGCGAATAGCTGCAATAAATTTGTTCCAAATCGATCTTGATAAAACATAAAATTGCCCATGATACTGTTATGAAAAAGACCCCTCGCCCTCGTTTCCCCCCTTTTGAAAGGGCAGGGGGAAATGCCTCCGTCATTTTCCTGCTCTCCGACGTCCCTGAAAGTGCCAATGGAACCACCAAAAATAGAACTCAGTTTAGTGCTGATGGAATTGCAGGGATAGAAATCAGAAAACCTAGAAATGAAGTTTGCACCTCAGTGGACACATGGAAACCTGTCTGTACGCAACTGATCCTTGATAGAGTGGCGCTGAGGACCACTGCATCAAAAATGTCAAATTTAAGACGTCAAATTAGGGACAGGTTGTCGTTTAACATTGCACATACGCAACAATGAAACCTTTAGCTGGGCCGCACAAAACCGTCAACTGGGATGCGAGTTGGAAATAGGTGGTCTAAAGTCTTGAAAACGTTACTTGCAATTGCGACCTCCCACGTTTGGATAGGTGCAGGGCCGGCGCTAGGTGGTTTGGGCTCCCCCCAAGCCTGAACTTTCGGGCCCCCAATATAAAATATATTGCATTTTAACACATAATATTTATGTAGACAAAACTTATTGATCGCATGCAATGCGACGAATTTATTTAACGACAATTGGCGGCAGGCTGAAGCCTGAATAATGCTTTTTGTCAGGGCGGTTGCAGTGAAAGCTCTTGCCCAAGAAGCGCTACGGCGAATCACTCAGATCGAGCACCTAACCTTCCAACTGGGAGGTGAACACTGCCACTGATCAAAAACACGCAAAACGTAATTTAATAAATTTTTATAAAATCATGTTTCTACAGCATCAACGCAACATTAAAGCAGACAGGCTTTGGCATTTGCTAAATTTCAAGCTAGGAAAATTACTTTTTCCTAATTTACAAAGATGCAAATGTTTTTGTCAACTCAGTCATGTCTAATGTTTTTGCAGTTTCACTTTCAATAGATATAATTGCCAGGTTTGTTGGTCTTTCATCAGTGATAGTTGATCTGTGAAACGTTTTGATCAATTTAAACTTACAGTACTAAAGCTCCATTCTATAGTATTGAATACAGTAGTGACAGGTAAACTTTTGTTATGATGACCCCAAGCCCCTTTTCAGTCGTATAACCAAAGACCCGTGCTTAGTTTTGAAGGCCGAATTTCAAACGTATGTTGTTTTCAGTTATGACAACAACAATGCCTTGTTAATATCAAACATTCAATGTTCTATATTTGTTACAGTATAGCCTATGTCAGTGTTTTTCAACCGGGGCTCTGCGGAATCTCAGGGTTCCGGATGTGGCTGCCAGGGGTCCGCTGAAACAGACCGAAATTGCCTGGGACGAAATTCGCAATCACAGTTCTATACGTTTGTAACAGTACAGACTTTTGGATCATTGCATAGGGTTCCGTGAGCAACCCAAACATTTGCGGAAGGTTCCGCTGCAGCAAAAAGGTTGAAAAACACTGGCCTGTGATTTATCTCAAGCAACCTACGCAGCACTTTAGTTCTTACATACCACGCGGCCCATTAAAGTGCTGAACGCCCCACAGTTGGGCTGAGGCCCACAGCTGGTCGACCACTGGCGTGTAGTGTTATTCGTTAAAGAACTGATTTTCTCATTGGTGAAAAGTGATGAGTTTTTTTTGGACAACTTCCATGCAAGATATACCGGATATTACAGGCGCAGGCTACGGATACGATTTTACATATTTTATACCATGGAAACCGGCTATTCTATTCTTGTACAGTGAAAGGATACAACACAGGTCAACAACAGTAGCGTAACTGAAGGGGGTGCAAGGGTGCGAACCTACCCCCTGGCAAGCTAAATGTAAAATCCTGGCCCCCACTTAGCTTATATTTATGTGTTCAGTATTCTTTTGGTTTTCAGTAGGTTGTTGCTTTTTATGTTTTTCGGAAGTCTTTTGGACTGTTCTCCAGTGATATCGGGTTTTAGTATAGAAATCCACATCCGGATACACTTTCATTTCTCAACTTTTTTCTGAAAGTTGGCAAGTGGGGATCCTTCAGCTACGTTTCCCACCCCGGATGAAACCTCAAGTTACGCGACTGGTCTACAACATAATTTTCCTGGATAATTTTTTACTATACTGTACTAAAAATGCTTACAATCAACGTGGATTCAGCAACATTACCTACGCAACTGCCAGCTTACAAAGGCAAATGCTGACAACGAAGCTATCCACAATGCATTTCGCAATGGTTGGCTTAGATAACAGGAAGCTACGGGTCATGGGAAGATCAATTTCTTTGAGGTATTACAGTGTTTTTCAACCTCGTTGCTGCAGTCGAATCTTCCGCAAATGTTTGCCTTGCTCGTGGAACCTTATGCAATGATCCAAGTTCACGCTTTAGCGCGTATTACGTAACACAAAGAGAGGAATAAGTAATAGCAATTGATAAACAGAGTTTTCAATACGATTCATAGTGGCAAGGATACTGTGAAACAGTGGTATTGCTACAACCAAAAGAACTGTGGTTGCGAATTTCGTCCCAGGCAATTTCGATTTGTTTCGGCAGAACCCCTGGCAGGCACTTGCGGAACCCTGAGGTTCCGCGGAACCCCGGTTGCAAAACACAGACGTATTAGATAAATATGAATGTTGAAAGGGGAAATGCGTGAAATCAGTTCTTGATGAGTTCAGTTGTGATGTGTCCATACGCCGTAATAAAAATTCTCAGTCAAATTTGGGGACCCCTTTTTACCTTCGTTCGGCTCTGGATAGGTGCAAGGGAAAACTTTACGTGCAGTGCTGCCGTTGATTTTCCACCAATGGAGAATTCACTACGAAATTAGATGTGATGCCGCAAAGCAAGCTTGAGATTGGCCTCGCGGACAACCCGTTACACTCCAAAAGGAGTACTTTCTTTTGCTTTAATTTGTAAACAGAGAACGGTGGGGTATAACTATTGAGATGCAGTTAACATTGTATAAACTAAAGCCGCTAAAAAGGGATTAACTTTACATCAAAGCACTGATTTTTGTTAGTATCCACACGTATTAATAAGTGAAACAAATTTTGCAACAAATCAGCAGTGTAGAGAAAACTTTTACCTTCTTGCAGAAAAATTAGATTTTTCTGATGGAAGTAAATCGAGACAATAGAAATCCTCTGCTTTTTTCTGCGTCAGTTCTGTGGGACTGATATTCTCTAAGGCGTTGTAGAGATCTTTTATCCTGAGCATGTCTTTACTTCGAAGCCATCCCGCTTCACCGGCACTTCGAAAAGATGCTGAAACGTCTTCAGCTTCTGGTGAAGCCCAAGCTTCACGTTTTTTTCGTGATAATGGAGAACCTTCATATCTATCTTCTCCAGCACTGGAAGGAAACGTTTTTGACTTTGCAACATCCCTTTCATGGTAGGAAGTAGTGTTCGCCACTGCGTAAGAATTTAGCCTATTGAAGCCATCGCCAAACTCCTTCGATTCCGATGTTGCGGGCTGATGAAGGGGTGATGATAACGATTGTTTTATTCCTCTTGACGATTCGGAAGGCGGTATAGATTTTCGGCTGCCAAAGCGCACCAGCGCTTTTTTAGGACGAGCGTGTATTTTTGCTGTGTGTGTTTTAAGAGAGGATTCCACTGTGTAATCTTTGCTGAAAACGTCCCTTTCAACTGCCAGGTCACCTTCGCGGTAACCACCCTCCTCAGATAGATTGACTATTGCTGAGCATGACGCTTCCTAAAAATTATAAAAAATTTGAATTTGGACTTTCATGAAATACGGACGTGACATCAAAGTTGAAAATAGCTGCACCATAACATCATCAACCAACATAATAGCCAGCGGACGCAACTGCTCTCCAAAAAACTAAAGTCTAACAAAAGCATATTTGAAGTTAAACTAACATAGCTACGTGAGTTTCCGCAATAATAAAATCAATTTTGACTTGAAAAACTTCAGAATAGCAATTTTGGGTAATCCGAAAATAATGAGTTTTTTCCAAAAGAACCAACGTTCAAATATTCTTGTAAAGCATGTTTTAAAAGAAGGCCCGCCGTTACGCACGTAAAATTTTTTGACTTTGCTTCTCTGCAACCTTAACATCAATGTAAATAATAACGAGCTTCTCAGATCCGTTACGGGTGTTAAAAAAAGGAGGCTGTGCCGGTGTTTGCATGATACATAACACCTCTGTTTACAGTATTGTTTGAGAGAGGTCTTCCTGTAGACTTCGACTTTTAATGACTGCTTTCAAGTGGGCATCTCACGAAAGATAGCAGATGATTATACGAATGGAACATGAACAGGCAACCGTGATTTTTAAGTTATTCTAAAAACTCCTCGATCATTATAACATTTACTGCTTTAAGTTTCAAAGTGGGTTCGATAGACCACAGTGCGCTGCATCAAAAGGTCAAGGAATGTGGGAAGCTTCAGCTTATGAATGACGCTTATTCCAGTCTTGACTGATTCAATTCCAGAGTTTTTAGTAAAATTGAACACTGGTGGAACAACTTAGCTTATCGGTCGTCTGCAATCTGGGCTTAAAAGTGCGTCACCATTTTTAGAGTATATATTCGACAAATTTCCTGGTTGCTGCTAACGGTGCCAGTTATCCATTTCGAAAAAATGTTTGGTCAAAGAACTAGGATATAAGGGATTGTTTAATGCCTGACGTGTCACTGCTGTTTGGAACTCGACGGGGAGGCACAGGGCGTGCAAATAAAACACAAGGTCATGCTTGCATCTTCGGGGAAATATGTTCGTATAAAAATTGTTATCGTAATGTTTTTCAAATCTTGATAGACGCTTTTGATACTGACACTCAACGGCAAAACGATGATGGTAATCCTGATGGTGGTTGTTTTGCTATTAAGGTTTTCAAAGTTATCTGTGGGGTTTCTGCCACGAAGGGACCAGGGTGACTCTCATAAACTCTCAAGAAGATGAAAATGATAACCAAAAATGCTTAAGGACTAAGATTAATTTTTTATCTTCTACTTCTTTTGCTTGTAGTCCATGGACTCCACTTCCTGCAGGTATTTTGCTATTTAGCCTTTATTACCTAGTGATCTGAATTTTACTCAGGGCGTCTGCATGCATTCCAAGCCATGCTGTGAATTGTTGGCCAAACACAGGACAAGTTTCATTGGCTGTACGTGTCCCAAAACAACAAAATTAAATGTTTTTGTATTGCACTGACGATGATAATAGTATCGAAACGTTTGCAATATGTCTTTAATATCATTTTCATTATAAAATCAAATTTCCTGTTGAAAAGGTGAAAGAGGTCATTTCTGATGGAAAGAGAAGATACTTGGGTTCCATGGAAAAATAGGCTCGTCAGTCATGAATCAGCAACGGACGGTAACTGGAACAAGGAAAGGATCTTTTAAGTCAAAAATTCGAAAATGACTATTCTCGTGTGGTGGAGACTGGGTTATGCTTATACAGCACGCAGATGCTTAATCATCGATTGCTTCTTAATGGCGCAACCTCGTTGCAGGTTGAAATTTCTCACATGGCGTGGTGTCGTAAAGATTGTTTCGCAATGCCTACGCAATGCCTATGTTTAAAAAATGTAGTGAATTTCTGCCAAGCCTTTTTCGTTTTGAAGGCTGTGCAGAATAGTGAATAAAAAGATTTTAGAGTAGGATCTAAGCATTGGCGATGACGACACCCTTCAAATTTCAGAGTGTAAAATTTTTACGTTTTTTTAGATCCAGGGAAGCCTTTTTAACCTACCACTAAAATCTGGTGCCTTGAAATTGAGTGATGGTTTATACACGTCTCAGGTTTACAAAAAATTAAGGTTAAGGTGAATTTTTACAACCAAGATTGCATCAGCACTTGCTGTTGCATGCATATGCAGCAGTGAAAAAATAGACAGTCAACGAAAAGTAGATAATAAGGAGAGAAAAAAAGCAAAGCTTCTCCTGCGGCACATTGCAGACAAAAAATTTTTCATTATGCGCTTTTGGTGTTTGGAATCGTTGATAAATTCTCACTGCTTTATCATTTTTACATATGTAAAAAGAACAGCAAAGGATAGGATTTTACGTCGACTATATATGTTTCTCCTGAATGGGTACGCGGCTTTTCAGTCTGGCCAATTCGGTCATGACTGTTCCGCTTCTGAACTATTCGATTATTTTACTTGTTAATGTATCTAGTACAATCAAAAAACAACGTGTACACCTTAAGAAAGTCAGAGAAACTGGTAGGAAGCATTTGCACTAGCCACATTGGAAATATGCAGAAAATGAGCTTTTCCCCAGTAAGTCGATATTTGCGTGACTTTGTCAAGATGTTATTTTACAATTTACAAAAACACGAGGTGATTTGTTCATTACAAAAGCGTGAAAGAAATAAACTTACAATATATTTGTGTTTAGTTAGGCGTATTCTACAGAGTCTACAGAGTTTCCTTTAAATGATTCGGTGTTACATGTTGAAGTCATTTTGCTTTATTGAAAGGGTGCCAACTTAACAGTTCCTACTCACCTCGGTTTAGGGAAAATTGGAGTATAGGACACCATATTACTGCATGCAGCATCATATTACTAATACCGGACATCATCATATTACTTTATTGTTTAGCGCATTTTCACAACGGTTAAAACGAAATAAAAACTTGGGTTTTACTGTAAGGAGCATAATATATTTTTATGGGTGCATTCAACCAAGGACAACTGTAGGAAAAATTTGGAAGATACGGTTTCAAATAGAGCAACATTTGAATCGTCTCAGTCTTGTCGAATAGTTTCATAAACACGAAACATAAGCTCATGCAATCTTGCTTTGTGAACTGAAGTAAATGATCACTGTCACTTTAATCGTGATTCTTGCAATTAGCCAACGTATCGACTTAACAAGGTAACCAATGGAAATGCTTTGATCAAGCTGAAAGTATGAGCAGTATCGTGAACATAATCACAATTGAATTTATCGCCAATTCAAAAGAATTAAATTTTATGCATTAAGCTGGTGTAATGTCAAAGCTAAACTAAAAAACAAATGTAATCAGCTTTTTATTTTTTTTCGAAATTGTTTTCTCAAGTGGTGATTGAGATTATCTGGACGCTTGTGCAGTGGGGAACTGAATAAATAACCGTGGTCGGTGTGCGCTGTTAGTTTATTCTTCATCGTGCTTCTCTCACTCATGCACTGTTGTTACGTCTAGAGCCTTATAGACATCCTGAACATTTATTTTGAGGAATATATTTAATGCTCTTTTGGTGATTTTTACAAAACTACCGGTAAAAAAGAACCGAAAGATATTTACGTTGCACATAATTCTTTGCTTTTAGTCAAATACATATTTATCTTGATGATCTCTAGCAAATATCAGACACGTTTGAGAACTTTGCTCAAAGACAACTTAAATATATCGTTTAACAGGGCAGAGGCACTAATTCTACTACTTATGATGGTTAGTCCAATGTATTTCTGTGTAAAGGAGGACTATATTTTCGCCTCGTTACCAGAGCTCACGAGTGTACTTTATTTCAGTGTTCTTCAAAAACTTAGCTTTTCCTAAAATTGCGAACTTGTTATTTCCAATCGAACTTCGGTCCCAGCAGCACAGCCAACTGAAGAGTCGATGTATACAGTAGAGTGCAATCAGAATAAAGTCATTTAGATGACTGCCGGGCCAACCAAGAATACAAAATTGTTTGAGTTCACTGTGTTTGCACTAGCTCTAAGAGCTATGTGTTTTTGTAGCGCATTCGATTTTGAAAGCAATGCTGGTGTTCATCAGCGTCGCAACTACGTGATGTCTTGCTTTCTCATTAGAAAATTTATTTTGATGTGAACTGCACACAGTAACTTTAAACTATCGTGCAAACACAGTTTAACTTAAATTGATATTTTTTCGTATGTATTTTGTTTTTTTGAAAACTTTCTTGATCAACAAAACCGTTGGGATATGCTACTAGCTCACCGATCCCACGGACGAACCAGGATAACTGCTGCTGAAGCTTTTGCAAGATTCTGTCTCTATCTCTGCAGCAGATGGAATAGTTTTTTTGATGTGCTTGCTAGATCCAGTCCAAAATGTGTCGAAGGCAAACGGGCGGAATGGCCATTTCTTGTACTGCAGATGATACTCTGTCGGAGCTTGCGGTCGGGAAGGTTTGATCAGCCTGCATCGACATTGTGTATGCGCTTTATTGGGTTACATTCGGTTATTGCATCTTGGGTAAAAGTATAACAACCTTCAAGATGCAAGCTAGCGCCTCCCCTGGAAAGTATTCACACCCCTGAGGAGGCAACCCTCTCAGTTTAAGAACCATTGGCTTAGAACCTCCTTTTTACGTGTAAATGTTTTTACCAAATCATATCACTTTCAAAGCAACCTTTCCTATATCCTGTGATGAATTATCAAGATTGTATTTACTGCTTTTTCACCAAAACGATTTTAGTAAAATTCACTGTTATTATATCGATATCGATCATAGGTGTAGGAGCAGGCAAGTTTTTGGGTGTGCGAAGGATTTTGCCGAATTACCCCAAACTTTCCCGAAACGTTTTTGTGCCCCTTTTGCCCACAGATTTTCTCCCACAAAGAACACGAATACCTGTTTTTGGTGTGACCCCAAGAAAGGTCTTAATTGTGTTTTTCTGTGAACGTTGGGTGTTACAAATTCTTGCGTTGCCTGCTGAAGGATTGTTTGCTTTGATTGCCTTACGTTACTTCGCTTTAATTTTTAAGTACGGATTTTTAAGTAGTCTCGACTCGATTTAATTTTGTTGCCAGTTTTCTGAAGAGCGTGGTGTTAGCCCATTTGCACGCGGTTCTGTAACTATTTAAAACCACACCGGACCGGACCGTACTCGTTGTGT
>Ga0210059_1007759_pt1 | contig 17011 bp, 13 predicted proteins | sample Ectturendosymbi2_FD_188042 | JGI IMG/M metagenome (GOLD analysis project Ga0210059, IMG submission 188042) | Ecteinascidia turbinata endosymbiont from Florida, USA - Sample 2 (SPAdes) (version 2) | ecosystem: Host-associated > Tunicates > Ascidians > Unclassified | place: Key West, Florida...
ACGGTATATAGTAAAGTAACGCCGTTATGCCCGCAATTTGTTTTCCTCAGAAAAACATCGAATCCGTGAAACTAAACCCTGTTTATTTCACGAGGTGAACTCTGTTCACTCCCCCATCTAAGAAGACTCATCGATTCCGTGAAACCAAACCCCATTTATCTCACGAGGTGAACTCTGTTCCCTCCCTCATCAAACAACGAAGACAATTCAATTAAAGGTAAGGACAATGTATATGAAATAACATTTCTCAAAACAATCATGTTATGTATTATGTTTTTTTCAGAGTACGACAACTGTATTGTGCTATACTAGAATTGTGAAACTCTCCTTCACAGAACATAACTAGATGATGATAAGGTTTGCATGATTGCCATCAAAGATAAAAACATCCAACCGTATTATCTTTTCAGACTATGCAGCTCGGCTTAATAAACAAGTCTGACATCTGAACTTTACCAAAGACTGATCTGTAACAATCAAGTACGTTACTTTTCACGTTGCTAAAAATAAAGAAGTTGCAATTAAGTTTGTCTGTGTTGAGATTCCGGGTGACTCACATTCAGGCAAGGTTAAGTGAACTTAAGCTTTCATGATAATCCAGCCTTGGTAAATATCGTCGAACCCATTAGAAATACGATTTACCAAAAATAATTTCTGTCTTTTGTTTGTGTGTAACCAAAACCACACGTAACAAGAAAACTAGAAATTACACAATAGAAACTCAAATCAGATTCAGGTGCGTTTGAACTTTTTTCAAAGCAATCCAGAAGTACCGGCACTGACAGTTGAAATCTTTGCAACAACGTTTCCACAATCCTGAACGCTGATGAGTCACGTCGAAGAACTTGAACCTAATTATACTCTTACTAAGTTGGCTATACATATGTCACTACCTTCGAAATTTTTATCATGGAATACAGTCATCGGCTAGCATGTTTTTTGTTTTTGGAAAGTTTGTTTATCGAAGATTTGCTGACATTGAATAAAAAATGGAAATTTACTAAGGAACGCTCAAACGAGTCATACCAAGCAACACACTGAGCGATGCACGTACCAGATAAGGTATCCATCCCAGCCCATTTGTTGTTTGAGCATTGATTCGAAAGACCTCGTCGACACAGGACGGAGTGGTTGGGTAGCACTGCTGTATAACTGCTATATTCTGTGTTCGATTTGTCCAAGTGATAAGAAGTTCCTCGCTGTCTCTTGTCCAGCTGATAGAGTGCATCAAAGAAAGTCTTTCCCTGAGGTGAAGCAAACAATGTTTCAGTTTCCTTCCCTTTTACGGAAATCGAAATTTGTCGCATGTAGCGGGCATACTCTCCTGCGTTGGTCATTTCGACCAGCGAATAAATTTACAACATTCTGTTGTTACTGCTATAAACAAAGCTACCATACCGTCCTTATTTGTAAGATTTGTCCTTGTTATCAAGGGACTGTCTTCGAAAACTTCATTGTACTTTCTTCTAAGAAATGTACTTATTTTGGACTTGCATCCTTATTTTATCTTATTTTCAGCAATAATGTCAGAGAGCGTCTTGAAGCAACAAACGACTTAGAATTTATTTCTGCTTTTCCGGCCAAAAGTTTAGGACCACCACGTAAAAAGTGAACTTTTTATGTTGACAGGTGTTAATGGCTGACATATTCATCTGCCAGTTTGTTACAGTCACTTTTATTTGCTCACAAAGGGCATGTATACAGATTCATGCATTATTTTCACACTTATGCTGACTTTTCAATAAAAAAATATGCCGATAAATGTCCTTTTTTCTGGTCGTCCTTATTTTTGAGTCTAAATCGATGGTAGCCCTGCCTATAAAGCTCCATGCTCGCTGATGGTTGGCAAAACGACGTTGTTCTGAAAGTTTTGGAGTGAGTACGTTCCACTATTGTTGCCGTATTTAATTGCCTGGTCAACTTTTGTTCATCCACTACAACTATTGGTTGTTATAATGAATGCCAGATTGTACAATAAACTGCTTCTGATCTTATTCAACTCATGGCAGCATCTGTTGGTATACGTGCTATGCAAAAAGGTGACATACTTCTGCATCATGTGTTTTCCTGCGTTTGAATCAAATTGTCTATTGTGTGACATTTCAAAGTTTCAGACTTGTGGCTGCTTTCAGCTGTCAAAAATGAATAAACGCGCATATATCAACCTTCATGATGGCGCTGCTTCGATCTTGATGGTCTTATCAATGGATTGTATTGTTTAATCTTCGCTCTGGCCGCTACATGAAGCAGGCAAATGATCCGCCGTTCTTAGCGACTACAGAGTATTTAACATCATGCTGCCAAATGTTTTAACTGCAAAAGTAGCGAGTGCAGAACAAGTAGTTTGACATGGTGTGATACCTAGCAAGTAGATTGCTCTACCTTAAACAACGCGGTCAGGTGGTGGTGGGAGCTTTTTGTGTATATCGAAAAGTATAAATTCAATGAAATGAATATGAGTGCAACGAGGTGAGCGCACACTTGAAAATTCAATATTGTAATAGCCTGGGTATTGAAAAATGCTTATTACGTAAGTTTGAATTAGTATCAACCGCAAATAACACGTCGATTAATTGTACCTCACCTACTGGAATGAAATCTGAGCAGCGCAGATGCTAAAGGGATATTTGATTAGACTTCGTTGTGAACAAGAACGTTTTGGGCACACTTAATCACAGCTATCATGTGAGTGAACAGTCGGCCTGAAAATTGTGATGGCAAATCAAACTTATTATCCTATTAAACGGAGAAGCGGCGCTAGCTCAGTGGTAGAGCGTCTGCTCCTTACACGAAAGGTAGGCGGATCACAACCACCGAGGGATTCGCTGTAGCACTCCTTGGGTAAAAAAGTTAATCTGAACTGCCCTGCAATAAGAGAAGGCAGCTTTTGGCCAGCGCTAATTGCTGTCATTCACAAACTAAAAAAAAATTGTGAATCGCGACATATTTGGCTCTGTTTGAGCAACCACACCTAAATATTTTGTGATAAACTTGGAAATGTTGAATTTTTTGAGACCAAGTTAATAACATTTATATAGAATACCGCTGACTTTCACATCTAAAATCAATTATTTTGTTTGCGCTATCTCTAAATATCTGACAGTAACATTGTAGGTCTACAAATGTTAAAACACTTACCTTCCTAAATAAGGTTTTAACAGCTCCACTCGTGTTACTGAGTTTAGATCTTCCACAAAAATTGAAACTTCTGGATTGTTGTAGCCCGCCTGAAGAATGGTCACATGTTGCTGACGAAACATTGACGTAGCAAAGAGATACACAAAACTTGCGTGTGCATCTTGTGAGTCTGCTGACTTATGCTTAAATATCTGACGCCAATCCACACAAACCGTAATTTCTAAGGTTTCTCTTACGACAATCTCGTCTATTGATTGATTTATTGTTTATATGACTCACTTAGGCAGAATCAATGCAGCAAGCCATCATGCTAAAAAGTAACCAACTGTGAGTGGAAATTAGACTAAATGAAAGTGTAATGGCAGTAAAATTGATCAAGGCAAAATCCGATTGTCACTGTATCACATAGGCATGGTGAAAGACCATGAAGTTCTTCTACTCCGGCTATGTCCAACCTGAGTGGCTTATTGAGTCAAACATTATGTCACTGACTTACCAGGGTCGCACATTAAATGACATATGATTGAGTGCCACACATTGAATGGCTAACTTTGATCTTAGCAAATTAAATTTAGCTTAAGCTGATGTATTGAAAACGTTCGAATCCTAATTGCAGCGGTAACAGACGTGATAAAATGGCACTGAGGACTATCTGCATGAAAAATGTCAAACTCAAGATTATCAAAACAAGGACAGTTTGTCAGTTGTAGGATACTTTTACTGCAGCGAAAACCTAAACTGGATCGCACAAAACCCTCGACTTGACCACGGGTTGGACATAGCTGATCTAGTTAACCAACCCCGTGTTACAGTGATTGGACTTGCCACATTGCTTGTCGCTACGGTTTTGCCTGAATCGTATTTGCGTAAGGCAAACCGACTTTTTGAATCTGATTTCAGCACAACAGAAATACTAACAAACCATGGTTAAACTAGGAACGTCTGTGCAACTGTCCCTCACTAAACGCGATCGAATGTATGTAAAACAAAAACAACCTTTGGATAGCCGTAGCCTGTGGCATCTGGATAGTCGATTATATTCTCAGGATCTCTGGAGTACTGCATTATTCTTTCGCGTTGGACTTTTCGATCATCAAAGCGGGCGTACGCGAGATAGCGACCATCGGGCGACCACCAGTGTGCAACTGCTGACTTGAGCACAACTGCTGTAATGAATCGATTGGCAGTTACTTTATACACTGCACAGCCAGTGTTGCCACCTCGGTTTTCCTGAAATAAACTAGATGAGCCTGATAAAAAGACCAGAATAAACCAAACTGAAGCAGAAATAAACTAAACACACAAAAAAACAAAGCATAATGATGAAAGTATGCGAATTGGAACCTTATTCTACAAAAACAGTCACAATTATCTACATTAACACAGCTTTCAGCAATATTGCTTTCACTGCATGCCAAACTAGTGCCAATAAAACTTGACATTGTCACTGCTTCTGGAATCTCAGTCATAGTCATAACATGCTTTATAATATTGTCCCTTTTCAATCCAGCCCTGATATTCAAAATTGCATTTACCAGTTCTGTACACATTCTGTTGCTCAATTTTAATTTTACAACGTATATCTAGCTGAATACTTGTTCCATTTCTGCATTACAGTGTGGTATTGGCTACATAACATGCCTTGAGCAAAACCAGCCAGTTTTTCATTTGGGTTTTCTCCAATGGCATCTCCATACAAGCATACTTCATAAGCAGGATGACTTCATTCATACGTATATCTCAAAAGCTTGTGTTTCATCAAAGTAAATGTATTTGCGCCATCAAACGTATACTCTCTACTACCGCGATGTATGTATCCTCGTCTTCCTTCATATATTTGCGTATTTCATGTTACTGCGATGCATGCTTAAATTCAAGCGACTTGCGTGTGGGAGTGACGACGTTACTCAATACAATACAATACTTCAGTCCAATACGCTACTGTGTCAGTAACATTTTGTCAACGGACGATCATCAAATTGCGCCACTGGTATTCAATTTTTCCAATGAGTTCACTCTCTTTACTTTCTATCCCCAACTTATCCAAAACCTAAATTAAAGCTCCTATAATGTTTCATAAGGCATTTGAAACAAACCAATTACATTTCCTTCATTACATTAGAATGAGTTGGTACGCTGTACTTTTTTAAATAGGCACAAGGTGAAATTGAGACATCGTTTGGATTTCTCATGGATTCCTCGTCTGACTCAGAACAGAACAGACCATGTCTCCTATCAAAGTTTCAGTTTCATAAACTAAATAAGGTCTTGGATTCAAAAAATCAACTACATGACATGTCAATGGCTTTAGAGTACTTGTTCTTGTTGGTACAACGATATGTTGGAACAGACTGTTGCTAAAAACAAAAGACCGTCCAAAAGCTTGCTTACTGTAGATTTTCCTTAAAACGCAGAAACCAGACATGTATCATTGCAGGGAACACAACTGATACCTGGCGTAAAACATCTTTAAAAAAAACTAAAAACAAACCAAAAAAATAAAAATATAAACCAAAAAAATAAACTATAAACCAAATCGCAAAAAAATAAACCAAACGATTGCAAAATAAACTAGATTTGGTTTTAAAAAGACTAAAATGGCAACACTGTGCACAGCAAAGGATGTTTGACCACTACAGCGTTATCTCTGACAAGCGTCATAGAGCAAAACTATGGCTTTCGCAACGAAACAATACGATTTGTTTTTCTGGGTATCGATTTCAAACAGTATGATATAAATGAATTTATCTACCACAAAAGTATCCCAAATGTTGAAAAAAGACTGCCACCTGAAAAGATTTTCAATACGATGCAAGGCAAGAAATTTGTCTTGCCACGGTTGTTGTTCAAGACTTATGCCTGCACACAACACAAATTTATGCACTGGACAAGGAATTTCTGCATTTTTATATGTAAGTGCTTGTATTCTTGCAAATTCTTGACATTTGCAAGCAACGACAAAGCAAATATTTTGAAAAAGGTGCATATCCAGGGTGCAGATTTATCCAGGGATCAATTGCATGACTTTAGCAATTGCAAATACAAAAAATTTTCAATTACGTTATAAGTACACAAAAACAAAAGTTTTTACGATTATATAAAATGTATAATTCATCATATACAGGTCAGTTACAAGTTGTAATTTATCAGACTCCGACTTCCACACCATCCAAATCACACGCACAGCACATCAGACACATTTAGCCACTGACGTTACAAATCTGCTGTGGGTTACGTGGCAAGTATTTCACTGGTTTTGTTCGTGCATTTGCTCGAGCTCTGTGAAGTTGCTGTTGAAATCAAAATGTAGTTGTAATTAGTTAAAAAAGTTTAACATATTACAATTACACCAAACAAAAATCCCTCTATTGCAATTCCATAAAAATGTGCAATTAATTACATTCAGATCAATTACATATTGTACCTGCTGCTACCAGTGTTCTTTTTGAGAGACCAACACGCCTCTTGAATTCTCCAACCGTTATTCAAAATACAGTTGAACTTGCTTTACGTCCACCACTAATATTACCCTAAAAGTTTGCTTTACGACAACCTCAGAATTTGAGAAAAATAGTTGCGGTATCTTAAAATTTATTAGTAGTCACCAAAGCCAAATCATAAAAAACTCTGGCTGCAACTCTGGTGGGGTGACACAGGGCTATCTAGACATCCCTGGGGTGACCATAATTTTTATTGCCACAAATCGGGATGTCGCGGTAATTATGTTGTGAAATTTCAAATGACGGTCACGGCAATTTACGTGTATCTGGGATTGCAACAATCCGTCTGATATCTCGCTAGATTCGTAAAATTTTCCTTGAAAAGTGAAGAACAAAAACGAAACGTCATTGGTTCATATCCCAACATCAGCTCTATATTTGGAGACTTTTGACCAGGGGTCTCCACACTTTCTTGTCTGAGGGACACATAAGCTGTTAGAAATAGTTCCAGGGCCTGAAATCTTATGTAACGTAATTGTTTCTGGGTTTGTTACATTCTGCAAAATCAACAAATTTTCGGTAAATATATTATTTTTAATTATTGACAAAATTATTGACCGCAATGCCTTTGCGGGCTGGATGAGATGGCGTCGCGGGCAGAATTTGGCCCGCGGGCCGTAGTTTGGAGAAACCTGCTTTAGAGGATTCACTCGTTTGCTTGCAGCCGATATGGATTCCGGTATAAACAAAAAACTAGCCGGGCCACTGCATAGGCGTAGTAGCTGGCAAATTTTTGGGGGTGCGAAGGATATTTTGCCCGAATTTCCCCAAACTTGCCCAAAAAACTTTTGTGCGGCAAACTTTCCCTCTACAAATTCTCTGCAGCAGTTGTTTACTCATTATCAACTCTCACAAGCTCTGAAACATGAAGACTTTTTCTGGGGGCAAAACAATTTTTTTTCATTGATCATCAAATAGGAAACATAAGTGTCCAAATATATGTACCCGAATTTTCAGGGATTTTGCCTGAAGTTTCGACAAATCAAAATTTCTGGGGTGCACTTGCACCACTAGCTCCTACACCACTGGGTCACCAGGACACGACTTCTCAAACCGGGACTGTCCGGTCAAACCAGAACGTCTGCTCACTCTGTATGCATACGTTGCTGCAAAAAACCTTGATCAGGGTTCTGCTGCAACGCAAATGAATCTTTAGCTTCTAAGCATAGTTTAAAGCAGTGGTTCCCAAACTGGGGGTAAATTACCCCCTGGGGGTATTATGCGATTCTTCAGGGAGTAACACGGAACCAAACCATAATGCTGCTCTGTATTATGAGTGATCACTGCAAAAAAATTTTCGACCTGAAACGTAAAAATTTTTTATTGAGGGTAATTAAGACAATCGTTACCTTGATTTGGGTAATGGCCCGAAAAAGTTTGGGAACCACTGGTTTAAAACAAGGCTGCGGAACCGGAATTCAAATTTCAGGCTCTGGCTCCAGCTCCACCAGGCACCTAAAACTTTTGGCTATAGCTCCAACATTTAAACATTTTTGTCTCCGGTTTCTGCTCCAGAATGGGTTTGTCCATTGAAAACTGTAAACCATTGTATTATACAGTATGTACAACTTGCTTGCCCCACAAAATAGAGCTGCGAAGCCGGAACCTAAATTGCAGGCTCCGGCGTCGGCTCCACCATCTAAAATTTTTGGGCTCCGGCTCCACAGTTCTGGTTTAAAGAGAACAAAACTCCGCTGTACCCAGCAAACTAGGTCTGAAATGACACTGGTTAACGCAGTGATCACGTTTGTGGAGTAAACGAACATAAATCGCTCCGAAATACTTGAGAGGTGGATTTTCATCAGGAGGGTTTCTCGTTATAGTACATCAAGTGCAGCAGTACTGACAGGAATTTCGCGAAATAGGCAAAACTGATGCAGTAGCCACCGTGGCAGTCGTCACATATCGATCGAGTTCGGACAAAATCTCCAATGCAAGTGCGGATCGCTGCGAAGAGAGGCAAAAGCACAAAGTCTTGGAATAAAACCACCGCTATCGCTGAGGCTATAGGTGAGCGTTCCTTTGTTTCAAGTAGTTAGCGCTGTTGTTCGTCCTTTAACTATCTTGAACCTAATGTCTTCTTTCGAAGCCCCAGTCTATCTGAAAATTGTGACTGCAACAAGACTGATTCAGACGTCTGAACTAAAAACTCTGTTTGGACCCTGCTGTTTATTGTTTACCTGCATAAAACCAGTTGCTCAGCCCGTTGCTGACCCAACTTAAATTTCCATCGTGAGTTAATCGACGAGTGGTGTTACTCAACCAAGCCTTTTTTCTATAGTAGACATCTCCGTTCATAATATAGATAAGTTGACTCTCCGTGGGGCCGAAACCTGCAAACTGGCAGGTCTTGATCTGTGCATCGTGAAGAAGATCTTTGCGTTCTCTGCAGAAATAAGACGAGGTTTACCAATTGCTGCCGTTCGAATGTACAGCCGAGGTGATTATGCATTATGCATAGTCAGAGCCGTATCAGCCGCACTCCGTACCTCCAATTGGGGGGCCCACGCTGTTACAGGGGGCCCAAAATTCAGTCCCGTCACCACTTCACCCCCAGAAAGAGCTTCGATCCCCAAATTGAAATATGAAGCACTAGAAATCAGTGAAGTTAGTGGCCCTTTGAAAGAAAAGTTCTTATGCATTACAGTTACTCTGGGCCACTTTGAAAGCAATTTGACATTACAACTGCTGTTGAGGACCCTTTGAAAGCAAAGTAGCCTATTTATACATTACGTTTGCTGTTGGGCCCCTTTGATAGCAAGGTACTTTACACATTACAGTTGCAAAGGGAGGCCCGAGGCAAAAAATGTGTTGGACATAGTTTAAAAATATTGGACAGAGTTAAATTTGAATTTGAGCTCCTCTCAGAAAACTCTTCGCCACACCTGGTGTCCCAAGCTGGTTACGGGTCTGCTTTTACCCTGACCGACCTCGCGTTCATTTATCTTGCCCTGCCTACATGCCTAGTTGTATACGTCCAGAAGTCAGACTTCCACTTGATCAATGTATTTTGTGAAGTGATTGTTGTAAAAAAAATGTACTATGTCTAGCCCAGGTAGTCTTCTCTTATTTTGTACTGCATAGCAGCAAGATACCTTTGGTGCTTACGACCAAAGTTACAGATTTGCGCAAAACAGCCATATGGAGTTAATTGTGTAGTTAGAAGAGTCTATTTTGGGGATTGTCCCAAAACAGAGTAGTGCAGTTAGTGGATTATGGATGTTAACCGTTGCGTCCACGTAGGCCTTAGTCTATATTTGGTAACATTTATAGACGATTTGAGATACAAAATGTTATTAATCTCAGCATGTGCCATGCACCGGCAGATTAACAATTCAGTCACCAGCAAGGTTAATGCATACGTATTTTGGCCAGTGAAACGCCCAGTGCGCACGCTTTATAAGCATATTTCACTTAAGCTCATGGTAAAGTTTATCAATTTGCGCTGATGAACGAAAACGTTCATGGCGGTGCACATTCTTTGACCGGCCCCACGTTTGTTCCTTCGGTAATAATTTTTTGATAACTGAACGATAGGACTGACTCTCCTTCCCTGCAATTTTTTTACATTTGCATTTCATTACGACATCTCTCAACAACCGCCGTCAATTAAATGACATGATTTACGACCTAATTCCTTTTGTTAAGCTCGTTCAAAAATTTTTAGCTGGAAACTACAAGCCTATTATGCGTATTTGCGGGAAAATATTTACAATTAATTTGCACAATCTGCAAATGCTGCTCATGTTGTGAATTAAATTAAATTTTCAGAATGTCTAGCCCCCCTGCACAAACATGAAGGTCCCCAATGGAAGACTTTCTGGCGATGTTCCGCCCAGGCCCGCAGACACGGTGGGGCATTTTGGGGCAGTTCTCCCCAAATCTTTTTTGTACCTCCCAAAATTTTGTTGTGCTCAAAAAAATTTGTTTCAAACGTATGATAAAAACAAAAATCTTTCCCTCCTAAAAATGTATTTTGCCCCCCAAACCTTAAAACCTTGACTACGGACCTGATTCTGCCAAAAATGTATCTGCAATTAAGGTATTTTGTTTTGAAGGCCATTCGGCCTCGAGATGCAGCACAACGTCGAAAACTTTTTAAAAATCACCATTAGCGGGCCCCTGTGCTTAGTGCAGTGATGTACGCTGAATCATTAACCCAATGATGGCAATCAGTTCGGCAATACGACAGTTCATCGACGCATCTCATAGTAACATGACAATTGGGCTCTTGAAGAAGCAACAGCAGAAGTTCCGCTGCGTAATAATCTGGTGACGCCACAATACGACGACGGATGTTTTCTCTGTTGGACCTTCATATAGACCAGTCACTAGCTGTGAACAAACAACCTAAACGAGTTGCATTCCACATCGTGACCTAAGCAAGTATTGTGTAATGTATGTCAAAAAATGCACCTACATGCGTCAGTTTATATGATCTATCCCTGCGGGATTTTCAGTAAACATGGATAATTATTACACCATTAAAATACCACTTCGCCGTTCTCAGGTCGAGCAAGAATGAAGTGACAGTTGAAATGTAGCAATCTGCATACAGTGCTGTTAAATAGACGAAAACCGAAAGAACTACGATCCATTTTACTTCAGCATTTGATGATATTTTACGTTTCCATCGTTGGCGGATATCAGCCTTAACAGTTTAAATATTTTCTAACCGGATGTACACAGCGAATGATATCAAAGTTGTCACTTGAAAGCTCTAGAAGGTTTTCTATAGGCTTTAGAGCAGGGGTGTACAACCTTTTGCTATTGCCGGCCGCATTACTTTTATTTATATGAAGTACGGCCGCCAATGAGTTCGAGTTATATTTATGAGATACTGCCAAGTGCCAACTAACACAGAACACATTCAAACATAAATTGCGTATTCATTCTATAACTCTTTGTGTCATCACCATCGAGATTGTTACACATCGTGTCGACTGATCTTTGCGTATGTTTTGCTTCAATATACGCCAGCACGGCCGCCAAATCTTATATTTTAAATTACATGTGGACGGCCGCAAATTTCATTATCGAAGGCCGCATGTCGCCGTACGGCGGCAGGTTGTGCACCGTTGCTTTTAGAGGAATCAGCCGATTGGGCTCTGCTTTCATCTTTTTGCGATGATTCAAACTTGCGCATATCTGTATTCAAGTAACTTCACTCCACAGGTGAATTAAGCAAGGAATCAATCACAAATTTTAATAGGAAATCGATTTCACGTAAAACTACGCATCATCAGTTCTAAAGTTGATTAGGATGTTTTTGTTTGATGCCTGGAACTGCTATTTTGTAGATAATTTTTAATACTTTTATTTTGATTGCATTCAATCTTTTCCGTGTAACTTTTTTAAGCGTTTGCAAAATGCTCCATACTTTCCCCTTTCTCTTTCGCATGCTACCTTTGTTCTCAATGTTACTTACCTATTGCGAACAAAGTTAAGCTGCGATGCAACGTTGGCGGTAACACAAATTGCATTATGTAGTTTGATAGGTTTTACTGGGGGCAGACGTATTTCAAAACGTTATGAGTCGTAAAATCCTCATGAAAAATGATAGTGCCCTCACATGATGTCACACTGTCCCGTTTCACGAAATGACTGAAAAGCTTAAAATCAGCGAATAACCTATAATATGTGACCAAAGAATTAAGGTTTTGTCTTCCACAGCAAGCCAGTATTTGGGATATGAAAGTATCAAAAGGTAAATTAAGAGTTTTTTCTGCCATAGATTCTATGAACTTTTTAATGCAATACGTTTCGCGATAGTATTCTAATAAGATTTCAGAATTTTTCAAACTTCTGAGAAGGAATACAGTGATTTGAAGGTCAGTAACAGGTGGTCGTCAACATCGTACTCCTGCAACACTCCCCGAAGCTTTAAAGAAACTCATCGTGTGCTTTATTGTAGTCGGCAAAACAAGCGTGCTACGAACATATCTTCGGTATTTCTCAGTTTTATATGTAGCGTTTGGGAACTGTTTTTTTGCTGAGAAATGCCTCCTGTAATAGCATTAAAATTCGCCGTAACAGTATTCACTGTCCTTCCTTCAAATTGACTTAATTTTGTTCTGCTATTTAAAAAAAATTTCGGTGTATAGTATGACCTAACAATGACCGAAAAAAACAGTTCGGGGGATCTATATGGCAATGATGGTATTGGATGAAATCGGGCCGGCCAGTGTCTTTTTCGTCCGCACTGGCAAGACTTTGGACCAGGCTCCAAATTTTTTGGAAGAATGTGTAAAATCATATTTTCCACAGCAGCGGATAATCGATTTTTTCGTTTTTTATGAAGAAAAATCAGTGAGTGCAGGGCAGTGGTCTGCCTTGTGTCTGCGCTGTCTGCATGTAGGTCTTTTTTGTACAGTTTTATACATTAATCATCCCATTTTAGGATGCAAAATATACGAAAGGCTCTTGGTATGGACTGTTTGGTGGCAGACCTGATGGCGGAAATGCACACATTATAAGCGGTATTGATATTCTCTTTAGTGGGAGTTGGGCAAGCGTTTTCCAGTTCATTCATCAGAGTTTGGAACTTTTGCCAGCTCATTTTTTTGAAGTTCCATCTGAGGATTGGAGTTGATGTAAAGGTGGAAAGCTTTGAGTTCGGATGAAAGAGGGCAGTGCTGGGAACGAGGGAAACAGCTTGACACTTCTCACTTGGGAGTAGCGCCATAGACCTGAGCAAGGGTGTAGTGCAATTTCCTATGTACCTCCGGTACCTAAGCATAGGCACTGGGCCTCTGTTGGGCATGAAGAGTGGCAATTTTATAAGTGTGCCGGAGCTCTGCTGGTCATTTTGTCACTTTCGCTTATATTCGTAAGCAACGACCCATCATTCACTGGAGAGATGGCTGAGCGGAACTCACGCAGCACTGCACACCACTGGACCTGAGTGTAGAAGGTAACATCGGGGTTGTAACGCTCAGCCATGTACCTAAAGTAAATGAAGTGGTTTGCTTGAGATTTAGCAGAGCTTGCAGTTTACTGAGGCAACACAGTCTGCCAACAGGGCGCCACTGGCGCAGCTGGGGTACCCCCACTTTTCGTGCCGGCAGCTGAAATCACCAAAATTGATGAATTGACTAGAGACAGCTGGAAGTCGCGCTGCATGGAGCGGTGTCGCTGGCGAGTGGTACAAGTTACAATTGTGATATTGGGAAGTTGAATATTTGTCCAGTGTCTTCAATACCACTTGAATTATCCAGATGCTTGAAGTGAACAGAGTTTTAATGAAGGTATTTATGCCATGGTGGCATTAGGTGTATGAACTAACCTGCCAGTTCAAGTTGTTCGACGCTAGTCTGATGAGTTTAGTGAAAGAGGAAGAACATCATGTCATAATAAAAAATTCTGGAGGACTTTGCATTTAGCTGGTATCCAGACTTCGATGTTTAGTTGATTAATGTTTAACAGGTCCTTGCTAGAAGAGGGCACTTCTCGTCCCGATTCCTGAGAAGGACGGCCTTTGCTCTTTTTGCAACTTGCTGTGCGATAGACAGCTCGTTGTCGGTGCAGTCACCATGATAGGTAGTCCACATACTTTTACTTGGCGCTACTGATTTCGCTAGTCAAAGACCACCCAGGCGGACGACGTGGACGTACAGGAGCTCCCGGTTTTTAGAACGCATGATAGCACACCTGAAGCAATTGCTCCAATGCAAGCGGTTTATGTTCTTTTTATAAAGAAAACCAAGACGGCAGGTTTATCAGATGGAATAAGATTTTGGAAAATTTTTTGAGCTGGGGAAATCCACATCGATAATTTTCAAAGGCAAAGTGCAATTTAATACTGTTGTTCTGCACTCTGCTGTTATATTTGCATCCTAAAAGCAAGTTAAGTATACAACGAACTGTCTTGTTTTCCGTGCACTGTATGGTATCAAAATGGAAAAAGCGCAGAAATTTTGCCAAGGATAAACATCCAACATCTACCTGCATTTGTATTGCTCTGGTTTGATTCAAATATTGTAATAAAATGTTTCGTGTGTTTTAAAGACTAGCTCTTCAAGTTAAAACTACGTTTTTACCTCGTTTCAATGTTGTAAATGTAATACGATGCATTGGACAAACGTGAATAGATGGATTGTCTCTGATACTGCAGTAATGCATACTTCAGATCCACAGACACGTCGAACTCACGAACATCCAAAGTTGTCTGAAAGTTACAGAACATAGTACATTTAACTTTACCAATTCTATCGCTTGTTCTTTTTGTGTGCGTTACTATTGCTGCAACCTCTCCGGCGGTGTTGCGTTGATTGTGTGATTCACCACGAACGGGATGTGCGTGAAGAATAACACCATAGTATATGTAGCGCGAGCAAGCAATAGTAAGAGAGATTGCGAGCATGATCTCTATTGTTGCTTGCTGCCACGGTGCGAAGTTTTGCTCACATGACGCTCGTAATTTCCGATTGCAACACTATCATAACTTTACAGTATGACACATTTGCTAGATCTAAATGACACGAAGCAGGGCTACAAAACTTTAAGAGATAAACGATGATGATGGTGATGAGAATGATGTCGACGACCGCGATGATGATATAAAAACGTGTATAACAAGCATAATGTCTCGAATTTAAGTGGTAGGCGTAAAAATTTGCGAAATTTCTGTGTGTTTAACAATGTCACGGGATTCTCTACTTCTACATGCTTACAGTATGTAAAGTTATTTGCAGCTCATTTCCAATACAACTTAAGGAATTGTCTGCAGCAACCAATGCTTCCTCACCATTGTCAAAGACGAAATAAGGATTTTTTCTTGACTGGTAGGTGATGTGATCAAAACCAAGTCGCCGTTTCCATTTTTAGTAATCAGATAATCTCCCACCCATTTTGCTCCTTGAAAAATGTTTTCCCTTCGTGCTTCATTTACAACATCGTCCAACTGAACACGGTTGGGAAATTTTTTATCATCATCTTCGCAAAGAAAGGTAAACAGTGAGCTTACGCGGTTAGCCTCCACACTCCGCCAAGAGCATTCATTTAAATATAACCCAAGTCAAGTTTTCACCAAGAGCATGTTGACTATAGCTACCTGAAACTGGAAATCTGATTTGTTGAAATAATTTCATGTAATAAGACGTATTAAAAACTTACCAACATGCATTAACAATTACTTGCGATGTCTGTTGTGTATCTAATAATGGCAAGGCTGATCATACGCCCTAGATTTCGGGGTTGCGCCCAAGCTTGGTGCTTGATTGTCCTGGAAACAAGGGCTTTCAAGGGATCGAGAGAAACAAGCTGTGAAACTTTCGCAAAGAAACAGTGACATTTTTTGGGTCTTCATCTTATTTTTAGCAAAGATTTCGAAATAAGTCAGGCAAATTTTCACACCTATTTGCACGCTTTTTCCTCATAAAATAGACAAATTGCCGTCAACATTGTGTGGAAGGTTCATAACCAAAATTAAGCAACGTCTCGGTGTGGAAAAAACTATGGAAACCATGATTACTGATTTATTACTCATCATATTCATGATTACTGCTGCTCATCATATTCCTAAGTTGTCACATCAACTGCAGGTCTTCTTCTACTTCATGTTTACCGTGCTTTTTAACATATCGATTATAACAAAACCTTGTGAGTTAAATAGTTTCAGTTAAAATCCCACCTACAGTACAATCGCTTAATTCCTAACCTGAAATAACAAAGGCTGCAGCTTCTGAAAGGGTTTCATTCGGACGTCTCAAGGTGAAAACCACGCAACCAACCACATCAAAATGTTGAAAATACAAGAAGTACATACAGAACTGCGTGCAGATAAAATCAGAATGAACACAGACATCACCAAAGATGATTACAACGCTCCTCAATCACCTGTTGAAAGCAGAAGCACGGCTAAAACCACAAACCCGCATACGACCAGTATGACCAGAAGAGCGATTGCTATTCCCTTCCAGTTCCTTTGCTCGGGGTTGTTTCCCACGAGCTCCTGAAAATAAAGCAGCAAGTTTAGGCAGAGAATTTTTGGACGTTACCTTGGTTCAAAACAAAGGGCACCTTTCTCGTTTATTCGCAGCGGCGTCAAAGCTACGGCGTGTATTTGCGAGGGAGTGAAAACCAGGGAAAGTCAAAAACAGGGAATAATTTTGTGGGGCAGTCAAAACTAGGACGTATCTGCGGGGGAAGTTAAAACCAGTGCGTAATTTTTCAAGTAAAGAAAATTTTTTCTCTCCAAAAAAGCCTGTGAGAAGCTTGTTGTTGCATTGGCAACATCCCTCCTTGACCATTGCAACTCTTTACTAAACGGTCTGTCACAAACGCACATGTTGCGACTACAACGCGTTCAAAACACTGCCGCACGTTTGATCTGTCGTATTAAGAAATTTGAGCACATTTCGACGTCTCTCCAG
>Ga0210059_1007760_pt1 | contig 17011 bp, 15 predicted proteins | sample Ectturendosymbi2_FD_188042 | JGI IMG/M metagenome (GOLD analysis project Ga0210059, IMG submission 188042) | Ecteinascidia turbinata endosymbiont from Florida, USA - Sample 2 (SPAdes) (version 2) | ecosystem: Host-associated > Tunicates > Ascidians > Unclassified | place: Key West, Florida...
TGCAATTGCGCAACCATGTAGACGCACGTGCTGAAAAAGCGTTTAAAGCGTTAAAATGGGAGCTATATACGATATTAAATTTGCAGTGTTGCAAGTGCGTAAAAATGAGATTTCTCTGCGCAAATCGTCTGGTGGTTCTGCGCATTTGCTTGCCTGAGAGGGAAACACTGGTAGCACATGTTAGCAATGGCGCGGAAAAAAATCGAATCGGTTTCAACTCACCGTTGTTGGTGCCAGGCCTTTAGCCACGGCGCAGTGTTCCCACTAAGATAAATCTACATTGAGCAAATGTGTGCTTTCGTGCGCATGCAATTGCGCAACCATGCAGACACACAACCAGTGAAGTGTTTCAAGTCGTAAAAGGGTCATATGCAGCATGTATACGATGTTACATTTGGAATGTTGCAAGTGCGCGAGAATGAGATTTCACTGCGAATCGTCTGGTGGTCCTGGGCAGCTGCGCACCTGAGAGGGTTCATTGGTAGCATACGTTAGCAATGACGTGGAAAAAAATCGAATCGGCTTCGATTCTTCGAAAATGCCCGTTCGCTCAAATTGCGCGTGTCGTTGTGCTGCCCCGTGCATGCGTGCGCGCGCGCGAAGCACTCCCACCTTCAGTGCTCGCGCGACCGGAGCCGTGCGCTTTGTCGTTGCGAGCGACGATACGCGCGAAGCTTGTCCTCAAGCGATTTACGGTGAAATGTCCGATATGTGAAAAATGCTGATTTTACTGCTGACCAGGAACCTCAATACCTCTCGTGCATCGCCGAGGTCCACTCCGCTCAGGTCTGGTTTCCAATCGGCAACAAGAAGCTGTGCCTGAACGCTCCCACATCCTTCAGCTTTTGCTTAAAGGTGAGCGCAATTCGCGGCGATGGTTGTCCGCAATTTCTTTCTGTCTCCATCAGTCGCGTATCTCCTTTAATTTCTACGAACATGGCAGTTAATTACGCGCTGTCGCTCATTATTTCCGGCAAAGAACAATTGCCGAGGTGTTGCCTGGTGTTATTTCGGTGCCAGAAGTAGGAGCTTTCAGCGCAATTTCTCGAGGAGTTAAGTTCCGCCTTGTTTTTTGCCACAAAGGTCGGGTTCTCCTCAAAGCCGAACCCGGTCGTTACGTGCGTATCGCTTGTATACGAATGTCGAACGTGATTGGGCGCACTTTTACCGTTGCGCTTCAGTGATTTTATGTCGCAATCGGCAACGCGACCGTGCGATGACAACGCGCGCAATGATTATTATTATTCTCGAAGTGTGCGGTTCCGTGCAGCAGCAGTTGTGTGCTCATGCGCGTCGCGTTGTTGCAGCCGCGGTCACTAAGCAACGGCGCCATAATCCGATGGTTCTGCGCCGATACTCAGCACCTCCGGTCAGCTTGGATCGCCGGATTGAGATTGACCATGGTGAGAAAATTCTTGCTACTTGAATGCGTTTGTTTGACATAAGAATTATGCCTAAGACCCTGTATTTACAAGTGACCGTGTCTCTCGACGCATAAGCCAATTATCCGGCACTGACTAACGAAAACGTGCGTACGCTTTACACATAATTATCAGCTCGTGCAGCGTTTTCTATTCTAGGAATACGGCTTTTCGCTTTCGTGCTTGACTTCTACGAAAAGAACAATGTGCACTTTTGTCTTACGAAATGCTTTTTTCATTTTATACATTCATTCATCCACATGTTTCGTAGTTTGCGTGTTCTTTCGTCGTTGTTCGATTGCGAATACGTTCTGCGGCATTTGCGCTTTGAAAGAAAGTTTTCGGCTGCGTTGCTATCCCGTTGCTATGTTTGTCTTCAAATAATCTCGGTACGCGCTCGTATCAGTCGGCGGTCTCATCTGTTGGGAACCGCTGAACAACGCATGCGATCGACCGCTATCTCGGTTACGCGCAAGCCCTGGGAAAAGAGTAGAGCAGCAGAAAACGTATGCGGATGCTGCAATTGCATGGTACGGAGCGGGCCACGCTGTCGAAATCGCTTGGCGTTTGTTTGCTCAGGCAATAATGCGACGATGCAGTTCCCCGACGACGTGTCTGATTGGAGCGCACAGGCGAAACTCGTGAAAATCACGCCACGGACACGTTTTTTTCTGTCAATGCCGCGTTTATTTCGCGCCGTAAAGTATGAGCATTTGTGACAACGGCTTGGTTGGCATTTTACTTCCTCGCGCTCGGAAATGCGGGGAACAAGTTCTTGCTCGGAAAGAAGACATAATCAGTTTCCACAACGGGCTGCTGACCTTTCGGACCGTTCATTTCGGGCGACGCTAATAATAGCTATTCTTTGTCGTCTTATAGCTTGGTAAACAAAACATAGCACTTGTGGGCGTTGGCCTGATAGCACAGGTCTGTTTGATTGAGGGCAAGTGATAACTTCAAGTTCTCACGCGCGCCCTGTGCTGCTTCAGCTGTAGATAGATAGGCCGCAATGCCGCGCAGCAATGGACGGGCGTGTTTGCTGCAACGCAAACCCGCGTGCCGTAGGAAGTCGTAAACTTTGTCAATAAAGCTTCTCTTACTCAAAGGAGGCGACTTTTTGCGAGCTCTGCAAAAGCATTCTTCGCATTTCGTCAAAAACGGCGTAAAGCAGGGACGCTGGAACAACGGCAGGGGGGGCAGTAAAAAAAACTACTAAAAGCAAACAAATCATCAGCAACATGTTTGTTTCTGTTCACCAACAATGTTGATCTCAAATATGTAGCAGAAATCACAGAAAACTGTTCTGAATTTCCTTGTTACGCGAATAGCTGCAATAAATTTGTTTCAAATCGATCTTGATAAACCATGAAATTGCCCATGATACTGTTATGAAACCTACGCCCCCACTGCCCCCATTTTGAAAAGTCAGAGGACAATGCCCCCGCCATTTACCTGCTCTCCAGCATCCCTGGCGTCAAGTGATTTGCGTGATCCTGACCGTTTCTTGCGGTTCCGGGTTTTACGTCAATTGTTACTTTGGCGAACATGCTTTAATATATGATGTGAATTGATAAGATCCTGACGGTAACTGCTGCACGCATATTTTGGTTCTCATGCCGGCCAAGATGATGCTTCGCCTGCTCTTGATTCAATCGCAAATTGAGCGAAACCGACGGGCAGCAAAGGCATTGAACAGTTGAGGGAAAAGCCTAACATTGCTTATTGTGGAAATTCATTATTTTGATAAAGCTCCACTGCTCTATTTGAACAGTCGACCATGAACTACGCTATGTTGCGTCACTGTGGGTTTTGTTGCGTCATAGGATAGATGCTTCAGCCGTTGTGGCAACGGATGTTGGATCTGTGCCTATCATGTACTCCCAAGTAGCATCACGAATTTTTTTGACTTACCAAGCTGTGGGTGCGAATGGAATGCTATTCTAATTGCTATTTGTTATTTCAGCATAACGAGTTACCTGAGTTCACTGCATGTGCTAGCTATGATCCATTGTTCAGGTGGGAAAAAACGCCCACAACTTGTGTTAAAACATGTCTCTCCATTTTGCTGTGCGAACACCCAGGTTTTGTGATTTAACTGCGGGCTCTGTCAAGGCCAAGGTTATCTTGCCATTTACCGCACATCAGTCTTTACCCATAGTTATCAGCGAGGATGCTTACAGGAGTCTTGTTTTTTTAACTGCTTCTTGAAAAGCAACAGCCTCGCTCGACAACAAAGCTGTAATTGCAACAACGCCGGCTGCGGTTAACTTGTGTGCTTATGTAGTGCGTTGGGTTCTACTCCATGCTCTCAATCAAGAGCCTCTTTGTTGGTGATAAATTACATGATCATGCAGCTGAAAAGTCCAAAACATACTGTAAGCTCAATCGTGGTTGTGTGTACACCACGACCACCAGTGATTGCCGCCTTGGACCAGAGTGGTATTCTTCTTTGCAAGCAGCTGCTTTCGGTGCAAATACCTTTCTTTATCAGCGTTTTTGTATAAAGAACTTTTCGCTTTTTTCTCACCGAGCTTTTCATTCTCGCTTGGGTCGAGTATTTTTTCTAATCGAGTCAAAAAATATGATTTCAGAACGGCAGCAGATTTTACGAGTCCTATCTGAGCGCGCGACGACAAAGGCCTTCGAATCTCGTCCGATCGTCGAGCGACCGAACGATCAGTGTAAGGCAACTTGTACCTGGCGTCTGACATGATGTTTGGCGATAAAAGCTCGCTTGCCGTTTGACCGGCGCGGACCTGCGCGAGCCAAGCGCTGCAACTCGTGACGTCGTTGCACTAAATCTTTTGAGATGAGCGGTGGACAGAGAATGGGCTTGCTTTGTTTTATCAGCTCGTTTGTGCGAGCTTCTTTAAAGCCAAATACGCCAGCAAAGAATCATTAACTTTGACCACCGGAGATGGCCGCGTATTTCGCTTCTTGGCACTGTGCCTGCTGTGTACACTGCTTCTGAGTTTTTCAACCAATGGTTCTGACCCATGCAGGGACGCGAGGGTTACCTGGTGCCAATGGACTTCAGTGGCTCGATCGGACGCATCATCAAAGACCCGCAAGAGGTCGCCATGTTTGAGATGGAGCAGCAGTCGTCATGGCGACGGAAACTCATCAACCGCTCTTTGGCTTGTCCAGGTACGCGTGAAATGCCTGCTCAGCGTCTGCTAGTCTTCTCTTGATTTGCTTCCCTGACTTTAACCGTTGCGCTGTGAAAAGTTTGCTGTCGACGTGTGCCCCTTTCTTTCGGATTTAGAATCGTTGGCGATGTGTTACGTTTGTTTTGTTTTGTTTCGAAACAAGCTGCGCATCTCTGTCTCTCTGCCAGCCCTTAACTCGGCGACCACGTGATTTGCAGGCGGAGAGCGCGGCTACCTCGGTCACTCGGCGCCATCTAGAGAGACGTCGGCTTGGTTTGCGCAAGGTGGGCTGCTTCTTTGACGGAAGGCCGGCGCTTTTGTTTCGTGCCGCGGGCGCAGAGCAGGTGTTCTGCGTGCCTCGCCATGCGCGCGGCAGCTTGTCACGTCAGAGAGACGCTACTACTGCCGGACTGTTTGCGCGCGCCTTTGGTTAAACACTGTCTCTCTGTGTTTGTGTTGTCGTTTCGCGTAAACGCACCTGCTTCCGCCAGTGCACACGCGCTTGGCTGTGCACCAGGCTGACTTGCTGATGATAAGCGCGAACAAACTTGCGGTTGAACGGGACCTGGCGGAAGCGAGCCGCTGGTGTTTGTGTATTTAAGCGATCTGAAGACCCCTGGAGCGCTTTTTGCAGAAAAAAGAAGTAGCGACTCGGTGTTATCTCTACGGCAGATCGCACTAACCTTGGGCGCAGAACCTCTTATGACGTCGTTGGTTGGTGATACGCTGTTAGCAACGAGCTATGGGCGGACCATTGACGTTACGAAGCGCCGTGAGCCACACGTTCCAAACACGTGAAACCGAAATTTGAATGATCGAGATGTCCCAAGTGCTCTCAACTGGTCCGGTCGTTATTCAGAGCAGTCATCGCACGTGTAGTGTTTGCTTTCAAAACTGTTGTTTGTTTCCGTTGTCGCTCGTTTCTAAAAGCGACCGTGTTTGTAAAACCTTTTGCTAGCAGGCACCTCAGACGTTTAAGCTCTTCAGTGGTACGCCCCCCCTCTCGAACTTGCGACGAGGCACTCATTCCTTTGTTGTTGTTTCTCTTTCGCGACAGCCATCCATCAAACTCAGCCTTGGTATTTCGGCAAGATCGCCCGCGAGGAGGCGAACGAAGAGATACAGCGACTCGGCAGCGTGGACGGGTAAGTGGTTGCCATGGCGTTGTTTGAATTTCCCCGCAACGAAGAAGTCTGCTGTCAGCGGCAGACTTCCGTCGCGAAGCTGAGGAGACAAGCTCGGAATTTTTCGATCTTTTAATTCACGCGCGCGCGAAGATCCCGCCGTGACCGACGACGCGCTATCGCTTCGCTCGTTGAAAGGAAACCAGAGCCGAATAAACATGTTATTATTATGTCACAAGCGCGATTGCACCCAGGCGAACTCCTGAAGTCGTTGCCATTGCAACCGGTTTGAACCCAACCTTTCGAAAAACCTGGTAGCGAGCGCCTTTGCGCAGCAGTCAGCGACTCCGGCACGGAAAGAATGTTCGCGGTACAAGCGTTGTCGCAATCCGCGGGTTATTTCCAGCTGTAGCGGATCGCGTTTCTCGGGAGTCTGAAGTGTGAACGTACTTTTCTCATGGCGTTATGGCCGCGGCTGACACCTTCGGCGCAGCGCTGTGCAATCAAGGCCTTGGTACAATTGTCCGCGGCTCCCAGCGCTGCTGAGGTTTATCAACGTTTCTTAAAATACCAATTGCGCAACATCAGAGGTCATTCGGGAACGTACAACCGCTTGCCGCATAACGACAAGTCAATGGCGGTCACTTGTTCCGTAACAACTCGCACACAGGTGGTGTTATGCCGAATGGTGCTCTGCGAATTGTATCGAACTAATCAGTTGTTTTACAGCACCTTCCTGGTAAGAGAGAGCCACACAATCCAGGGCGGCATGGTCATAACCCTCTGTCACAACCAGAAGCCTCGCCATATTCCTATTACAAGGGTATGTCGCTTACAAGTACTTCGTTGTCGCAAGATTATGCCGGCTGCTGGATCGTGGTTTCTTTGCGAAGCCCAACCACAACTTGGCGGTTTCATGCAGTTTAAACCAGTGCTTCTCAGCTTTTCCAACCTATGGACCGTTTTTTTCAAAAAGTTCCAATGGTTCGCGCCTACTTTTCAAGCCATAATTTTTACACTAAAGTACTTCCATGTAAAAATGCAAAAACTCTACCGGCACTTCGAAATTTGTTCTAGCAAACACATCTTTTTAGCTAACAAGGATAAACACCGGATATAAAAATCAATTACGAGGAACTCATTCAATATTAGTCCCATTAGTTAGTGAATTTTCTGTGGACCACTAGAAATGCTGTGTGGGAACAGTTGGCCAATAGCATGTCTTCACCTTTACTGCTTTCAACTACTGAGGTTGAGCGAAACCTGGTTCACTATGGGGGGTTTCCCTGGTTCGCTTTCAATGATTCGAAGGAGATGCTCGAGTAGATCTTGCGCAACGCAAGCCTGAAATTATTCTTGCCGTTGCTTTGCACTGCAGATACAACGTCGCGTTCGCACCTGAACCAGTATGAAAATAGGACGCATGCTTACGCTTAAAAAATATTAAGTCACTATGCTCCGGAATTTAGCAAAAAATAAAGAATCAAAATACTTCGTGAAGTTTTTTATCATGAATAAAAACTGAACTGCATGTAAATATTTTCGCCCTTGATGCCATTGACGACTGTTGCCAGGTCGAAAGGGGCGGCCGATGCTTCTACACGGTCGACAACGGCGAAACGTGCTTCATCGACCTCATCCAGTTCGTCGACTTCTACCGACTGAACAGGGGCGCGTTGCCATGCCAACTAATTCACGAATGCACGAGGAGCTACTCATGACGTCGCAGTCCCCGACCTCGTCCGCCAGGAGCAGCAGAGACGCGCCGGTCTGGCGCAGGGCGGCGCTAGACGCGAACTTGGGAGATGCGAGCGCGACAAAAGGCTCAGTGCTTAATATTCAAGACCAGGTACAGATGCCTGAGCAAAGCAGGCACTTCTGCTCTGACTGCCAACCTTCCCGTACTGCTGATGAGAGAGTTGCGTTGCCTTTGAAGCTGTTCGTTCGCGCCTAACGTCGAGCATTCCGAACGGTAAACGGTGTATTTGTTAGCGAAAAAACAAACGCGTTTTTGTTCCGGCTGTTTTATGCCGATCAAGCCAGATATTTAATGATGTTCATTGATTGCTGTTGATTACGAAGTTGTGTTTGCCAAGTTTAACTTCTCGTCGGAAGTTGGTTTCGAGCTCCTTTCCCAGAAACATGATTTGCCGGACAGACTCCACGCTTTAGCAGGAAACACCACGTAGCCTTTCAAAATAAAACGCGTAATCGTTTACATGACAACCATGGGCGTTGGGAGGGTTTTTGCCAGGGCGGGGCAATTTTGCCAACTCCGAAAAACGTTTTTCCACTAAAATTTTGATATCAAATTCAACAAACCAGAGGGACCAAGGACCCCTGCCCCCCTTTTCGACGCCCATGATGACAACCGTGGTGTGTGGTTTGTTTGTTGACGAACAAGCGTTTGCGACTTTCGTTGCCACGGTCAGCGGTGAAGCCCGTTTTGCTCGAGTCACGTGATCGATATACGCCCGAGGTTTGTTTCTTGTGCTCGGTGAGGAACGCGGCACGTTGTTGTCAGAAAACTACTGCACTTCGCTGCCAGCATGGACGCACTCGTGCGATCTGTAAAATCCTGACGCACTGCGTGAGGTTGCGGGCTCTCGCGTCACAGTGTGACGTTTCGGATTTGCGCGATGACGTCCGTCGACGCGTGAAATTATGCGACAATGCAGACTGCGGTGTGCTTTGAACGAGTAAAAGCAGCGAATCTACAGTAGGTGCGAAATATTTTCCGGACTGGTCAGTACTGTCAGTCCAAACCCCTCCGGCCAGGGTCGCTGCCCCAATGCGCACCCTTGAATTCTTACGGATTTTCTATCCGGCTGAAAGATCATTTCAATGAGACAACGAGCTCTAATGCTTTCAGGGAAAGCAGTCGTTTAAGTCACACACGAAAGCTTGAATTGTGATGTAATAACGTTGATAAAACAAGTGCAGCATTGTGTGGCAATAATGCTGACCTACTTGCTGAATTGCGTTGAAATGGATTGCTGATCTCTTTATTGGAACAACCGCAGCCGTGTGTGGCAAGGTTGTTGCTTGGAAAGTCGTAATAGTTTATTGCGAAAGTATCTATGCTCAAAACGAAGCTCGAGCATAGAGGGCTTTTATTTTTGGGAAGCAAACATTACAAGACTTTGGAAAGGGAATATCATCGGTTTGAAGAATTGCTTATAGACAACGCCTGGCATATGTAACATTTGGCTTGCCTGCAATGAAACATCGATTCCAATTACGTGGAGAAAGCTTTTAACTTTGGCAGTTACGAATTTTCGAGGTTTTTACGGTTCTGTTGGGTCGCCGTGGTAATGACCACTTTTTCTTCCCCCTCGAAAAACTTCACTCTGCAATTGTTTGTTGTTCATGATCTCTTGCTTCTTCTCGCGTCCTTAACCCATTTGTGTCTGGTGTTTTTTTCTTCTGTTTACCGCTGTGTGTTATTGATTTTTTGTACGTGTGTTGACGTGTTGCTTGCTCCTACGTTTCGATCGAAACCGAATGTATTGGGGCAGTGCTCCCAGTAGACGCAATTCTAGTCTTTTCTGCTCCAGCACTGCCGCCAGCGCAAATAAAACGAATTGAATTGTCTGTCCTTAAGCCCTCTCACCGTGGCGGTGCTCGTGCGTTCGAAAAATACTTAAATTTCTTGTTCTCAATCAGGTGATTTGATGGTTGTTTTCTGCGCAATTTTTGAAATCCACGCGAGTTTGTTGATGGCTATGAACGTGACGTTGTCAAGTGTACTACCCTTTCTCCCCGTCGTCTTGCATGTTGCTTTGTGTTTTGTGTTTGGCGTTTAGTGGTGACTTATTGGAAATCAAGACCGCAGCCAATGGGCTTGCTGATGCCCGGTGTGTCGTTACAGCACGGTGTGCTGTTTTTAGTATGTGCTGTCTGGACTCGCTCCCGCATAGTGTGTCGTTTGCTGTGTGTTATTTTAGCGCGGCTCAGCACAGCGACAAAAAGAAGCATGCTTCTTTGGATCGATCGTAGAACTTTCTTAGACAAGGTGATCTTCGGCAACCTTCTGAGTACCACTTACCGGGTCGGCGCCCATGTTTTGGTTTGAAAAGGGTGTAAACAAGATCACTCCGTTTTACGCCAAAAAAGTAAACAAGACTACTCCGCTTTTACGCCAAAAAAGTGAACAAGACCACTCCGCTTTGACCCCGAAAAAGAGTAAATAAGACCACTCCGTTTGGACGCAGGACGTCAACAACGCTGTTGCCAGCGAGCGTTGACCCTTCGATGTTCGAATAACAGCTGCTGCGTTGCTACGATCTCGTCTACCGAAGTTGCCAGCAGGCCCGTCGCCAGGATTTAGCAGCAGGGGGCCATAAAACCAGGAGGAGCCAAAAAACAGAACGGAGGGCCACATTTTTAAAACACAGTATTGGATATATGTAGCAACCGGGGGGCCAAACGTGAAATGGGGGTACCGGGCACCACTGTCCCCCCCTCCGGCGACGGCCCTGGTTGCCAGCCGACTGCAACAACGCACGACTCATTATTATCGCAGTCAAGCCAACGAAGGGCTGAGCGCGCCTCGTCGCTGAAAATGTCTGTTTCATCGCTTGCGCGCCATATACGAAGCACTGGATCCACTGTATCGGCCAAGTTGCTTGTTTGTCTCATGCCTGAAACGTTGCCGCGCCTTTTTTTGTGATTGGCTGCCTTGCGTGATGCAGGCGGTGACGTCCGCCGGTATTTGTTGTAAAAAACGAGTGTTGATGTGTGTTGCTTTTGATCTCGCGTTTGCGGCAAAGGTGAAGCGATAGCACATTTTATTAAAAATCAGCGTGCCAAGGTATATATGCTTTACGATGCGTTTCGGCAAGCACGTGATCAGCAATGCACTGGAGGTAGAAGAGCTTTCTAGGAACTGTATGTGGTCCCATACAACCCACAAACGAAAACAAGGTACGACTGCATGAGGTTGCATTATAACGCGATGCATCCGTCACTTTAGGCTACGACTGGACAGGCGGGTTGAAGGCCCCCCAGTTATTTTTACAGGTTGCCTGTTGTGCAAGATCCACGGTAAAAAAAAGCATTGAAAGCAATCGTTTAAGTCTTTTTTCCACTTGGAAACCTGTAAAATGTACTGAAGATCGTTTTCACAGAACTGTTGAGCGTGAAATCCTCCCAGACTGAATTGCTTGCTTGGCAGACCGTTTCTCGCAGGCAACAAGTTCCCTTTTCACATTTGTTCCCCCGCGCAACGAGCCACGGATCGACGCTGCCTGCATTGTTCTAATGAAGCTCGGACAGCGCAGGATTCAGAAACATGTAAAGTAACCTGATGGCTACTATGATGCTGCCACTTGTAATCATAAGCGTGGACATGGGAGCCACTGAGGACGTGGCCCCCATTTCCGAGACAAAGCTGCAATTAAACTGTGAAGACAAACATGTTTGCGTAGGTTTTTACTTTGGGACTATCACTAGGGTGTAGCCAGGGGGGCTGAAGCCCTCCCTCAGCATCTTTGGATGTTTATTTTATATACTCGATGAGTTCTCACCAAGTTTTTAGTTAGGGATCAGGTGCATTGCCGAAAGTTCATGGGTAATTCTAGCTGAGGCAGCAACATGATTGTTATCAAAGCAGGCAGTGTGAATATTTGAGATACAGTATGATTCTGTATCTCAAATACTTGCAGTATCCGTTTCATTGATGGCGTGCCATACCACAATGCTTTCGCATTTTGCCTAGACTCGACCAATCTAGGAATTGGCGCCCTACTCCGTGTCTGTAACCCTGTGATTTCGCCGGCTTCAGTGCCTTGTACTACGTTGTGTTTTGTTTGTTTTCATCGACCTGCGTTCTGCAGAGTGTGTGTGTTCATATTATGGACTTCGTGTCTGCTCATGAACAAAAAAAAATTAAATTAAATTCGCCTATAACGACAGTTCACCTCTAACAGGGTCTCAAACTCCACAGAGGGTCAAATGAGGACTTATAAAATAACCCCAGGGTCGCACTATGACGCTGACGCAACAGTGACGTACCTGGACCTTTCTGCAAAGAGCTTTTACATCAGGGGTCTCAAACACGCGGGCTGCATGTGGGTGAGCAGTGGCATAATTGACGGCGATGCATGGGGTCAAACCGCCCCCCCCCAGGCAAGCTAAATGTAAAAACTAGGCCCCCTTTAGCTGACATTTTGTGGATGCGAAGGATCTTTGCCCGAATGTTCCCGAACTTGCCCGAAAAGGTTTTGCGCGACTTTTGCCTGCAAATTTTCTCCCACAAAGATCACGAAGACCTGTTTTTGGTATTACCACCAAAAAAGGTCTTCATGTGTTTTTCTGCAAAAGTTGAGCGCCACTTTTTAAAATCAAGCAAAGTTGAGCGCCATTTTTGCCCGGATTTCAGGGACTTTGTCCAGATTTTTAGGGATTCTACCCGGATTTTCGACAAATCAAAACTCTTGGGGGTGGTCCCACTGCCAGGTCTGCCACTGAAATAGGAGGTGATTTCATTTTCTAAACTCAGAGATCCACCTGTTTTTATCTGGTTTAATTTTCTCTTTGGTTCCTGTCAAAGTCATTGCTTTTGTGATGTGACATGTGAGGTTTGGGTGGTTTTGCGACGGCCAAAAGGTGTTGTGAAGTTAGCTACTGAAGGCTGCGGAACGTTGAGAATGAGTATGCGATGTTGACACTGAACTGATAGATCTCGGGAGGGTGGCTGTTTGTTTGAAAAGTAAATCTTGGGATAACAAAGGCTGGGCAGTGGACACCTGACCTACAAAGTCGCACGGAGCGTCAGCGGCATTAGAAATATCCTAGGTTAATACCAGGCCCGTAACCAGCTTGGGACACTAGGTGGGGCGAAGAGTTTTCTGAGAGGGGCCCAAATTTTTTAAACTATGTCCAACACATTTTTCCAGAGGGGCGAAAAATTTTGCAGGGGCGCCCTCCTGGTTACGGGCCTGGTTGATACATTGACACATTTGAATTATATCAGTTTTTTGACGAAATAATCGATAAATTTCCAGTAGCAAAGGTAAGAAAACTTTTTATTTGTAGTTAGATAATTACAAAGTAAAGCAATATATCGCAGTTTTTCCTTATTATCTGTCAACTTTCCAGGGTATTATATACAAGTAAATGTTTTAAGTTTTTAAAATTTTATGTTTGTCTAGTAGTTTTGTATATAATCATTTGCCTGCAGTTTTTCATATGCCTTTTTCTGTCTGTCCTTCTTTTTAATGTATTCGTGAGTCTGCCCTCAATCAGTTCTTTATGACGTTTTGAAAATCAAAGCCCTGGGAATGCATGCTCCAGAACCCCTACAGCAGGGGTGGCCAACCTTTTGCACATCATACGCCAATTTCTTCGAACCCGAATACCAAAGCGCCATACCATCGGCTACTTCTTATAACGATGTTATTTCACACCGTTGGTGATTTTCCAGATACTAATGTTAAAATGCAAACGGAATATCTGGTAAAGCAGCAAATAAACTTCACATCTTACTTTTTAAAGAAACTTCTGCGTTTGCTTCGATTTCACCAGTTTTTCAATGTTTGGAGTTAAATTTTTACTGAGAGCAGCAGAGAATTCTTCAAATTTAAATCAGTCAGTCGCGACCTCGTTTTACTTTCAATTTCATGGACGAAAAAGCTTGTTCACATGTGAAAGTCGTTCCAAAACAACACATAACCCTGAGCGAATTTTCGTAGATCTGCGATATTTTCAGGTAGTCGTTAAGGATCACTAGAAATTAATCACGTCAGAAGCACCAGGGACTGAAGAAAGCTCATAAAATTACATTTTCAAGATTAAATTTTTTTGAAGTAAATAATTTCCATTTGTATGTTACATGGCATTTGCCTTTTCTTTTGTTCACTAAGTAAGAATGGCTTTATAAATGCCAAAATTCAGTCTTCTTCTTTATCAAAATCACAAAAGTCTTGCAAAAGTTTCAAATGAGTCTTGCAATCGCTTGATCTTTTCAGTGCTTTTTCTCAATTGCCATTATCTACAACACTTTTAGTCTGCCCCAATACGGAAACTGCCTCATATCCTCTTTTCTAACTGCGAGGTGAAAAGTTTTAACTTCATCTTGAATGCATTGATATGATTTACTAATTTAGGAAACAATTTGTTCTTGCCCTGCAGTTACATATCCAGATGATTGAGGTGGTTAGTAACATTAACTAAACATTCCACGTCAAATCACCAGTTGTCACATGAAAGAGCTCTTTCCTCACGTGGTTCGTTTTTCTCTTCCAGAAAATCATGAATAGCTTGTTTCAAGATCAGGCAACTCGCAAGTGATTTGTACAAAATAAAAAACGATAAAATATTGGGGAGGTTTACTATCTTGCTTTATTACGATCAAAAGGATGCGCCACTTGAAATCATCCACTGCATACAACTTGGCGCATAGGTTGGCTACCCTTGCCTTACAGCTCGCACCAGAGATGATTGTGACACGACATGACGAGAGAAATGGGAACAAGCGGCCCGCGGGTACGCTGCATTTAGGACAGTGTTTTTCAACTTTTTTGCTGGTGCTGTGGAACCTCCCGCAAATGTTTGCGTTGCTCATGGAACCCTATGCAATGATCCAAGCAGGCCCGTAACCAGCTTAGGACACCAGGTGGGGCGAAGAGTTTTCTGAGAGGGGCCAAATTTTTTGAACAATGTCCAATAGTTTTGAACTATGTCCAACACATTTTTCCAGGGAGTCAACAAAGTTTGCAGGGGGAGTTCGCCCCTCGGGATCCAAGTGTATCCTTCGTTCTGTAATAAACCAGATGGGCAGAAATGGCAATTTCGGCCTGTTTCAGCGGTACCCCTGGCAGCCACTCGCGGAACACCGGTTGAAAAACACTGATATAGGATCTTAAATAAGAGCTGATGATGCCTATTTCGTAGGCGAAATATATAGCCTACTCTGTAAGATCTTAGTGTCTGATTCTGTGCTGAGAAAGAATTTCTTTCGATAGACAGGGTTCTGAGAAATCGTGCTTTGAAAAACAACGGTGTAACTCTGATCAATCTTACGCTGTGTTGTCAGAAGATTTTTTATCAAAAGATTTTTTCCCCGTAAAATTCTGTCATAGATTCATGAACATTTTTGCAGGGGATAGCTTTTTGTCGAGATTTTGCTTTTTCTTTCACTAGTTGCTAAAATTCGAATGTATTACCGCAATACAACATTTTGAGTGTTCAATCGTGACCTAAAATCCAAATGGGGATAACCTCACACGAAACGATTAGATTCGTAACTCTACGAAAGTTGTTGATTTCTAAGATTCAGTGGTACTGACGTCAAAATCGCGACGTCACAGTCATATGAAATTTTAAGACCGGTCTAGAAACAAATACATATATGCGGGGCCCGAGTCATCTTTCGACCCCCCTTTACTCCCAACTCACTCTTTGCATCTGTGCTGCCACGAACTGGCTGTGTTGGGCGCCAAATCTGACTTTGTCCCCGGGCGCGGGAAACCCTAGATACGCCACTGCTACCTAAAACAGTACCTAATAACTTTGAGGCTCTTGTGAAATTCGAACTTCCCTAACTTTCCTTGCAACGTTAGAACTTGGCTGTGAAACAGAAGTGAGCGCAATGTCATATTTTGCGATCCAGATCCAGCCTGAATTTTTAAAACTCAGACAGACCAACTAAAGTCGAAAAAGTTGAAAAAATTTAAAATCCAATTGCAAATATAGTCCAAAGAATGAACAAAAATACAGCATTTTAATGACAAACATTACGCAATTCTTTCCCTTAATTCTGTCCAAATCCAGTCCTGATCCTAATAATGAAGCAGTTTACAGTCCAGATCCAATCCAAAATCAACACAATTCGTTATAGTCCAGATCCAAGTCTAGTGCAACGCTCATCTCTGCTGTGAAACCCCAGCCACGGCTAAGCACTGAACATAAAATGTAAAAATTATCAAAATAGCCTACAGTAACCCCAACCAAACGTATAAAGCTAACACAGTGTGAACATAGTAAGCTGTTTCTTATATCAGGCATAGTCTACTGATTGCAAACTTTGCTTCACTGGTGTGATAACAATGCAGTATTTATTTTTGACGTTTCGAGAGTGTATGCACAGGGACGCCGATAGGGTAGGGGGGTAGAAAAAAGTTGAGGGCAATATAAACTTATGAAAAACAAAAAAATCGTTGCCATTATCAGGCCCGTAAGCTAACTAGGAAAGGGAGAAAGGTCTTAGTCTCCCCTGAAAAAATTTTTGTCCCTCCCTGGAAAAATGCGTTGGACATAGTTTAAAAAATGGTCCCTCTCAGTAAACTCTTTGCCTCCCCTGGTGTCCCAAACTGGTTAGGGCCTGCCAATTATGCTTGCTACAGTTCAACAATAACGTTGACTTCAAAAATAATAAAATAAACTACAGACAACTTGTTTCAATTCGATCTTAATAAATCATAAAATTACCTATGAAAAGACACCTTTGCCTCCGTTGTCCCTCGTTTGAAAGGTCAGAGATTCAATGCCACTGCTCTCCGACGTCCCTGCTTGCCGCTATCAGCAGTCACTGTCTCGCTACATTACCTGCTAAGATGTCTGCGTTCAAGAGTGACATGCGACTAAGCGCCTATTATCGTAATAGAAGTGAACATTTGAAGATTTGTTGCCATGTTATTACTACTGTACACGATAAAGACCAACAGTAAAACAATCCGCTCGGAAGTTTGCCAACTTGCCCCTGCAGGCAGTAGCGTAACCAGCCCAAAAATTTTGGGGGGCAAAACATTTGGTGAGGGCCAAAATGTTTGATTTAACCCTTTAACGACCGCGCGCGCCAATAGATTGGCGCGTGCTTTTTTGGTTAAAACTCGCCAGCCGCTATAGCTAGAGAGTTGTTCAAACCCTCTACGGATGCAGCAAGTCTTCTTGGTTCGATTAAAACAAATTTTTTTGATTTGAGTGAGGGGTTCGCCTGGGACGGGTTCGCACATTGGGGGTGTTTTCGCTTTTTTGACCAATTTTGACGGGCCCTGGACGCCAATCCAAGGGGCCGAAATTTTGATTGAAACTTGTTTTGGAAACTAGATAATCTCCCGCGTCGACAGAACTCTTGCTTGACCTTCTAGCATGTCTGGAACCAAAGTTATGGCCCAAAATCCCCATTTTACCCCCAAAATCAGAAAATGCATGAGTCTCCCACTGGCGGCTACAGTAGCTTGCGATAACCCGCGATAACTCCCCGCTAGAATATGCTAGCGAGCTATACGAGCCCTCGAAAGACTCTTGAAGTCTTCTAGTTTGCACTGAAAAAAAAACATTTTAGATTTGGGGACGGGGTTTTCGGTGGGTGGGG
>Ga0210059_1007761_pt1 | contig 17006 bp, 12 predicted proteins | sample Ectturendosymbi2_FD_188042 | JGI IMG/M metagenome (GOLD analysis project Ga0210059, IMG submission 188042) | Ecteinascidia turbinata endosymbiont from Florida, USA - Sample 2 (SPAdes) (version 2) | ecosystem: Host-associated > Tunicates > Ascidians > Unclassified | place: Key West, Florida...
GGGCTCGGACAGATTGAGCATCCCTATAATACTCCGACGTGTCTAGGTCATCGTCGTCCATCTCTGGGCGCGAAGCGCACCCGCCTTCTATACTTCGAGCACGTTCGTGGAAAATAATGGAATATCTCCACCCTAATAAGAAAACAACTCACGCCAAAGAACCAGCGGAAAATGGAAAATAGAAAAATGAACGCCGAGACGAATTCACGCGGCAATAAGCTCTCTACGCGGACAAATGCTTTTCACCAACTCTTTCACTAGCGACAACCTCCACACGGTCCCTTAGTGCGCAGAACACGACCCAGCAGCATTGATAAGTTTTTAAAAACACAACGCAGCAAAACAATCTCAGCAATGCCATCAAGAAAACATGTCTAAAGCACACCCCCGCCTGCAGGTCAAAGGTGACCACAAAACGTGTTGGTGCGCGGAACAAACCGGTCTTCCAGGAAGCGTTAAATTGCAACCGTGTCGCGTGATATCGATTGCTGGGTTCGTTGGCGGAGCATGCTATCGCAGAAACAAATCCTAACCATTGGCCTAAAACAAAAATCGTAGCGTTTGACACTGGTTTTAAGAAACCCCGTTTCCTCGAGTCATTCTTTATAAACACAAATGATAATGTTATGAAAAGTAAAACTAAAGACTTATTCCCCTCTGTGTATAAATTTGCATTTGGAGTGAAACAACGTCTTCATATTGTTAATGATGGTTTGTCCAAGTGATCGGTGCCGCAGTGCATTTGCATACGGCGTTTTCCGCCAAACACTTCCAAAATTCTGTCAATCATTTTTCATAGCGTTAAACGATTTACTTTAACAATAGGCCCAATACTAACTGTGTTGCTTAAACTTCCTCAAGCAAAATTCGATATGAAATAGTGGGGGCTGGGGCCCATCCAGAAAAAAGTGGGGGCCTGAGCCCATGCAGCCTCCCCGGTTCCTCCACCCCTGGCTATATGCAAATCTTAGCCAGACGTTAGTAACAACATTCAGCTCGTCGTTTGCTCATTCACTGCAGTCTGCCCTTGTCTCACATGCGTAACATTCCCTTCACAATGAAAAAGCACATTTGTTTCGCACTGTTGCGATCGGAAATCCCGAGCGGCATATGCGCAAAGCTTCGCACTGTGGCAGCAAGCAACAATAGAGTTCACATGCCATTATCGCTCTATTATTGCTTGTTCGCGCCACATATATGTATGGTGTCGTTCTTCACGCACATCCCGTTCTTGGTGAATCACACAATCAACGCAACACCACCGGAGAGGTTGCAACAGCACCACGCTGGTGTACCCAAAATAACATCACAAGTTAACAACTGCAACTGTCGCACTCGCATTGACTCAATATATCGAGAACAAAACAAACATAGATGATCATATCACACAACAGTACTAGGGAATGGAGTGCCTTCTCACTTAGCACAGACAATTGGTATTGCTGAAAAACTTTGACACAGTTACTTGACATCACTCACAAAAAGAACGAAGCTGCGATCGATAACCAGTTACGTGAAATCATTTTCAAAGATTGAATGCAAGTTGCTATAGTTTAAGATTTCCTGAATTATTGGGTGTTACCAGGGGCGTAACGAGGTGGTAAGGGGGAACAATGCGCAGAACGCCGAATCACGGGAGGCGCTGAATCACGGGCGCCGCCGAAAGGTCCCAACAATGTCGCACGTACTTTCTTCAGTACGGTAAATGTACTCCCAAAATACCTTAGGTTCGAACATGTGGCGCAAAACTTGTTTTTCCCCCGGGCGCCAGTTCATCTCGGTACGCCCTTGGGTGTTACTAATTATTTCAAAATTAATCGTAGGTCAGTATTTAAGCCAGGCTTAATTTTCAGTGATAATGGTATTTTCCAGAAGCCGACTTGAGATTTGAACTCAAGCACGATTTTGAGCTTGACTTTTGAAACGGACTTCAATTCTGACGCAATTCGCAACTGTAGGCCTACTTCAAAATGACATTCGACGGTGTTCCTGATTTGAAGCTATGAAAACGTCAAGTCAAGCATGTATTCAAGCCGCGTTCTGGAATACAGCCCATACGTTTTCTACAAATCAAACCCCAAATCACCTTGCATTACAAATCCAGACCAACTCCACATGCAATCACCTCAGAGTATTTTTACCCTCTTGTTTTCAACCTCTTGTCATGGAAAAAATGCAAAATTGCTTATCAAATATGCTGAATAGCTTCAAAACACGCTATGCAACCCGACATTTTGTCAATTAGCTGCTGTCAGGATTGCTGGCACTAGAAACTAGCTAGTCGTCAGGGCCGATACGCTTCAGCGCTATCTATGCATGACTGCTGACGTTGAATGGGTTGGGGCTAAATCTGTCTGATTTCTCTAAATCTGGGCAATTTAGTTAAATCTGTTCCGATCTAGCTAAATTAGTTCGATTTAACTGAATCTATCCGATTTATTAGTTTTATGCTAAATCAGTGGTTTTCAACACGGGTTGTGGCCTCAGAGGGCTCGGAAACCATTTTTGGAGATGTCGCGTGTGGATATTTTGTGTACACAGCTATTTGGTATTTGCTTTATTCAAGTTCACATCGGGATCGTTGGATTATTATGGCTGTAGTTGAACGCGGTACAAAAATGTTGAAAACCACTGTGTTAAATGTGTCGGATGTAATTTTTTACGAACGGCGCACCACAGATCGCCTCTTAGATTTGCTTTCGCTTCGTTGCCATCGTAAACGCATCAGTGGGAAGATCAATCGAGTTGCAGCAAGCCTAGCTGGCGAGATGCAGTGAATAGACTCTTAATCATGGTGCCATTTGCTGAAAACGTAAATATTTGATGTGTTTTGAATAATAGTTGTTTGGAGAAGTGGATTTTATATTCATAAAAGCTAGCGGTTAAAGTTCTAAGTTATGGAATTAGGTTGCTCACCAAGCATAGCTTGTCGTTTTATGCTTCGAGAGCCATATACTGTTACTCGCTTAAAGAAAAAATATTTGGTCTCTCAAGAATTTTGGACAGGCTACGATACCACCTGCATCAGGACAACTGCCACCCAAACGTTTGTCATCCAGAACAACGGCCACCTGAATAACAGCCACCTGAGTGAGTTGCGTTTCCACAGTTGCCACCTGGACATTTGCCACAACAGAAAAGTGCAATTAAAAACGCCATTCTGTAGAATAATTCAAAAAAACTGTGATGAAGTTTGCCACGTTTTGAAGATTTTTTTCTAAAAAATGCTACCTTGTGCTTGCTGATTCTAAGAACGCAGTAACAGATGCGGTGATGTTCTGATCACTTGATAAAAAAAAATTAAAAACTGGTTAACAAAGTACTGTCAGCTGACGGTTAATGAAACTGCTGAAACTTATGAAAACTGAAAATAATGAAACTGTTGTCAAAACGTTTTTAAATAAACTAACACACTGTTGCGGCGCCTGCCTTTGATGCAAACTGTGGAGAGCAGCAATCAGAGTTTTACAACGCGTATTCGACAACCTTTCCCATTTTCTGACGCTTCACAAATCTGGATATCGACAGAACTGCAGTGTCTTATTCTCTACAGAGATTGCTTGTCACAACTTGAGCAGCAAACTTTAACAACAATTGATCGTCGAATGCACAAAAGAAACAAAACTAAGTAATCTCCCAGGGCAGCTAAACTACGAACAAACTTCACTATAGCCGAGCGCGCGACAAACAAATTAACATGCAATTAGAGAAAGCACACAATTGCGTTATTTGCAGTAGAATGAAATGTACAGCTCAGCACACTACTGCAACTTAGTTACAACGTCAACTGAGTCTGCGCGGTAATCCTCCGATTGCAAACAGCAGAGCGTAATGTATTAGTTACGTACTAAAACGATGTGCATTCCATAGCTCAGATTTTCGGTCTTTACATTTGTCACAAAGCTCATTATTTTGAACGGCGGAATTCGGGTGATACACTGAATACCCGGAAACGTCACTAACGGGAAATAAAGCGGCAATTTAGTGGCGCGTTTTGTACGAGGAGAAACAGGACAACCAGTCGTACAGTCATCGCTGCCGCAAACTGTGCAAATGGACACAAGGGAGTACGAATCGTCGACCCCGGAAAGCGGCACTGTACTTCAAATGGAGTCAAATGCTGTTATGATTCAAAACTGCACTAAATGCAGCGAAACCTTTTGACCTTTGAAAGGGCACATACTGTATCAATTCAGTTTATCGTCGCTGCGCAACTTGACAACTGATAGACGTCACATGAATTACATCTACGCATGGTACCCAGTAATACGCCACGTAAGCACAGAGAAATAGAGCACATCCCCATTTCATTTTCAACCCGATGTATGTTTGCTTATTTCAAAATCCAGTTGTCAGGTTGGGATGTTTTACGAAAGCACAAGTTACGAAAAGTCGCCTACATCTAGGCTGGAACACTAAACTGTAGTCGAAGCTAGGTCTTATGAGATGAAAAATTTAAATCTGTTACCCTTATTTGGATTACATGTAACATTTCCTAAAATGCCAAAGCAAATATGAAAAATTTGTAGACCAGTTGCTTCAAAATTTTCATCACTTAGTTGATGAAAGTTAAGGGAATGATTTTAATGTTGCAAAAATAATTCTTTGATTCAAACTTGAGATAAGCAAATTTAAAAGTTTGCTCCTTCCGAGGCACAACACAGATAGAATGCGTAAGAACGTCGGTTTTTTCTTCATGAGAACAACAGCTTGTATCCGGAAATTACGACTGCACAGATAAGTGGTTGCAAACTGTAGTCAGCCACAGTTTTTTTTAAGGTTTGACCTTGCTGACAACAAAAACATTTTGAGAGGCCGCAACCATTTTATCTGAATAACGAGTTCTTCGTGAAGAAAGATTTTAGCGTATTTTAGTGGTGGAAGCAAAGCGAGTTTATACGGTGCTTTGAGAAACCGTTGGAAAAATTTGAGAGACCATTTCGGTCTCTCAAAAACCTTAAAAACACTGCTTAGCCACTATATTCATGATGATTTTGTGCAATTCGGAAAACAGCATTCGCGATATAAGGTCATTTTGCCGTCCAATGTTTTGTCACAGCAGTGTTGTGAAATGTATTTCTTAACTCTTACAGTAGTGAAACCGTAATGAGTAGGGCAACCAAAAGACAAAAAAATCAAAATTTTTCTACCTTGATTAAAATTTGTGAAACGTCCACAAACCAAATTTCACGCCCATACCATGAGCGACGCCCACGTTATTAGGGCAAAAAATCAAAATTTATCATTAGAACAAAATTTATCGGTGAGTCAAACTTATTTTGCAGCGCAGTTTTTTCTCTTGATCGATATGTTATTGAAACTACAACAACAGATATTGTCATGCTTTTGCAAGTTTAGTTGCAATTCTGTAATAATAGTGGGTTTGTTGCGACTTCTGGTGTAATAATCTTGTTTTGTCCACTACTCGACGATTGAATATTATGTAGGCTATGCGTGCTACGGCAAGAAACGTGGTCTCTTTTTTGATAAATGCTCATTCCATTTTGCATATAGTGTTTTAACTTTATGATGTTCTCAGGTTTGACTCTTCGGTAGTTATTAATGTATTAATCAATATATCATCCTCAAGATAAACAACCAAATTATTTTTTAATTTTTAATGTAGAGCATGAATGTGCTTCTGATTCACCTGCTGTGACCCATGAGCAAAAGCAACATTCGTTTCTAACTCTGTGACTAACAACTAAAGAAAGTCAAAATCGAACGTCTGATCCGAGTCTTCTAGTCATTTGTGACGCTCAATTACACAATAGCAGTGGTTGTGAATCAATCTAGTTAATCGTTTTACATTCACAAATTACTAAGTAGTAATCGTACACTTGGTATCTGGCCTGGAATCCGTTCTGACTAACCACATCTCTGAATTATTATTATATGAATTTCTCAAGGAAACTATTTGGATTTGCATGCAAATTTTCCTGTGAAAAAAATCGGGTATCACATTCTACAACTAGAAAATAGATGGTGACATTTCCCTGGTGTTTTTCCTAAAAATATCTCAGTTTTGTCAAAGTGCACCATTGATAATCATGATGTCATCTTGTTCTAATAATTAGATGTTGACATGCTGTGGAATTTACACGTGACGCCTATTGGATCTTACCTGCATGAAGTAATGCACAACTAATTGAGAAACGTATATTTAATATTGGGCGTAATTTCTTTTCGCTTCTTATTTCCAGTATTTACCAAAAACTTTTTTGGCCAGCAAGTTTGGCAACTTGCGATATACACATTCTGTAGATTTGCCATATACACATTTCGTAGATTGCCAAACGTTTCTAGATTTTGCTAGATTATTTATTTTCAGAAAATTGAAACACTTATCTGCAAGTCATATATTGGACCTAACTGTTCAGTTTTCAAGAACACTGGTGTAACATTTATTACCAAAACAAACTACAGTAAATACTTCGTCTATTTAAAATAGCTTTATAATAAATCTCTTGCTTGATTTTTTGGGCTAAACCAAACAAACAACTTGGTTTCAATATGCCGAAAATAAACCAGCATCTTATTCATTTTAGTGTTCTTTCAAGAAAAAAACATGAAGATTTTGATCCTGGAAATCAGGTTTAACCCGATTGCAGGTTTGTCAGCCACAGACGTTTAACTCTAATATTACTTAAAATCGTCTTGTTTGCTGCACACGCGTCCACTCACTTGCGAACAACCGAATCAATTTAAAGTCTGTTGTTGATGCCATGGTCTTCGTGGCTAAGATCAAATTGCTTTCAAAATCATGGAATGCAAATATTGTCTCACTTTCAAAAGTTCCGGAGTTTTTCGTGTCTATCTCAACAACACGCACAGTGTAACGCATATTTTTACTGCTTATTTGCTAGGTTTTTAATACGTTTCTTCTGCTCGGTAATTATGAGCAGTGTCCTGCCGCCATGTCGCAGGATACGGAATTACTATGACCGTTTGAGAGTTTCACCGACTAAGTCTTCTACCGCCGTCGGATGATGCAGTTGTAAGTACTTATGTATTACAGTCGCGCTCAAAAGTTTAACACCACCTGCCTAAAATTTAGATTTTTACAAGTTTAGAAAATTGTCTCATTTGCTTCACATTGTTTTTTCTGTTGGAAGAACACTGTTACATATAACTGATGCTTCTATTACAACATTTAGGGTAAGCTTTTTAACGATCTGGTTGTCTTAGAAGCAAATTATTGCAATTTTTGCTGGTGAAAATAATGGGCAAAAAAGGGGAGTAATCAGGTGTGGACAGGTCAAAAATTATTATATTGCATGAAGAGGGTTGAAAGGAGAATATCTGAAAAACTGAAGTTCAGCAAGACTGCAATTCATCAGGCAGTCGCCATATTCAAGACGTTTGGTAGTTTTCAGGACTTGAGCAGGACCGGTAGGCAGTGATGTAACCAGCACAAAATTTGTTTTTGGGCAAATCTTTTCACTTTAAGCGAGCAGCAGTGTTTTGCAAGCAGATAAATTCTTTCCTCTCTGGCGATTAGTTTTATTATTTAGTCGACGTTTCGCCCACCTATGCTCAAGTAGGCTTCCTCAGAGCAATGATTTTAATCACGTAACATGCAATTTGCCAATAACAAAAACAATGAAAAGCGTGACGTATAAAGACAAAAAGCGCAAAACCCACCAACCGACTATCACGCTATAGGAAATGAGTGACAGTATGCGACATTGAACGCGGAAGATAAGAAGTGTAAAATGAAAACGCCGGGAGGTGACAATGTAAAAAACGCAATAAAATAGCGTAAAACCTGCATAGAAAAATGCACAAAACGTTACTATTTGAAGCAAAGCTGTAAGTGTGAATATATGTGGTAAACAGCGAACAGTAATGGGATAAACTCAACGGTGAACTGGCAATTCAACAAGCACTAAAGCGGGCAATAAGATGACAAACTCAAGGAAGTCAAGTAAAGGATGAATTTCACTCAAGTTTTAAAACATTATGATAAATAGCAGGGAAGTTTGCTTTTTTATCATTCCTAGTGTTAGTTCTTGAATTGATATGCAAGGATTCTAAACAATATGCTTATGGTAGCTATTTACGTAATGTAAAACGTGGGCGCAATCCCAGAAGAAACCATGACCACTTTGGACTGCATGTTTTGATAAAGGTGTTTTTTTCTGGATTTTTAAAAATATTTTAAGACAGAGTGTTCCTGTGGTATTCTTCCAACCGAGTGCTCAGGCATCGCTTCATTTGTCCAATGTATTGTGGTATTCACATTCCCCGCATAGAATTTCATAGTCACCTCGACGTTTGTTGGCGGGTGCGATATCTTTTCCTGCTGAGAGGATTGTGCTTGGTTTTCTTATAGGTTTGTAGATAGTTCGTTTACAATGTTACTCTTGAGTTCGTTTTAAAGACTCTCCCAGGGCAGTTGTTCACGGTAAAATACCTTTAGATATCAACTCTGAACATCCGTTGCGTTGCTTCTTCTTTTTGTTTTGAATAATCCATTTGGGGTAACCACCCAACATGAGAGTCCGTTTCACATACTTTGTCGCGCTGTTCAGGTCCTGAGCTGTGGAGGAAAGTTTTTTTATCCCGTTCAAAAGGAGTGCTAACAACTGATTGTTCTTCTTGCATAGGACGTTCTGATCTAAAGTTGAGGCATCTGTCTAAATGGGTTGGCTTACCATAGACTGCTGAGGATATGCGGCTATTTGATGAGCGTTTGATCAATAAGTCCCAAAATGGAAAGCATTCTTCGTTTTCTTGTTCCATATTGCGAATTGGATGAAGCTCTCTATTGTGTTCAGACGGGTGAAAACTCGGACAACTTGGTTTATGATCACAAAAGTTTTGTCTACATATCTTTTCCGCAAGCGAGGGTTTGCGAAGGTTTCTAAAGCAGGTGTTTCAACGTTTTCCATGATTAAATTTGCAACTACTGATTAAACGGGAGAACACATTGCTGTTCCAAAAACTTGCTTGTAGTGTTTTCCACGAAAAGTAAATGTTGAGGAACTTAAGCAAATTTCGCGTCCTTAGGTCCATAGTTGACAAATTTGTACGTTGACGCAGCTCGGGCTCAGATTATGGATGTTGCTTGGCTATGTTTAATGCCAACTGAATTGAAACTTTTGTAAATAAAGATACAACTTCTAATCTTATTTCATCAGTTTGGAGTAATTCATGAGCACTACATGATGCGAAGTCCAAAGAGTTTCTTACGTGATGTTTTGATTCAAGTTGTTTTAGCATTGAGGATAATTCTTTAGCTAATTTGTAGGTAGGTGAGACTGTGAAACAACAATTGCTTTATGGGAATTTTTTCTTTGTGTAATTTCGGTAGTCCGTACAGCTTGGGTGTTTTGCCGTATTTGAGTTTTTCAGTCTCAGCTTGCTTCTTTTGTGATTTTTTTGGTTTCGAGGATGTTGTTAACAAATTTATTGACATCTTTGGTTGTGGATACGGTTGGTTTGGTTTTAAGATATTTGTAAGTTTCTTGATCATCCAGCATTTTGTTAATTTTGTTGTGATACCACTCTTTGTTTAAGACTAGTGATGTTACCTTTGTCAGGTCTGGTGATTATAGTCGGATCTCTCTGTTGCAATGCCATGTGTTCTTTATAGTCGTCAGAACAGATCTACTTCGCTAATTGTTTTGTATGGTTGAAACCACTCTGCACCGATTAGGTCAGCCTCGCTCGGAAAAATGCCTCGTAATCCTCCTTCAATTGAGGTAAGGATATCTTTTACTGGTACATCGTTAGGGGCAATAGCAAAATTCCGCGCTGATACTGATGCTTTCATTTTTCATTGACGATAACCGATGCCGATACTTTTGAATTACTCAAACTGCAATTGAAACACATTACAGTGTATTTCTTCTTCATGCAGGTCACAAAAACAATAGGCACAAGTTACAATGAAAGCGCAGATTGTAATAAGTTAGGAACATGTTACACATTTAAGCAATATCAACAGCAAGAGATGAAAAGCAACAGTATTTTGTTTGGGACACCGATTCTCAAAGTACAAAATGACAAGATATGATACATATTTGGGGTGGGGTAATGGCCTCTTTGTCCTCCCCTGGCTCCGCCTATGCCAGTAGGCCCAAGGTTATCAGTCAAAGAAATGATCACATGATAAAGAATATGGTAGTACGCTCATCCACCACTTTGAACAAAAATATTTGATTACACTTGTTGCTCACAGGTGCAGATGTCACTACACATAGCCTACCCTATAACGACGTTTCAGTGACTAATTTGTGCTCAGAGCCTACAAACCTACTAGAAAACGTAGGCTTGCCCCTTTTATGAAAACTAAGAGAAATACTTTTGCAAAGCCTCATCTCGATTGGACCACTTAAAAGTGGAGGAAGGTAATATTGATGGATTGCAGTCTTGACTAAGCTTCAGTTTTTCAGATATTTGCCTTTCTGAGTACCCCTGTTCAGGCAATATAATAATATTTGACCTGTCCACACCTGAAAACAGCCTTTTTTGCCCATTATTTTCAGAAGCAAAGCTTGCGATAATTTTGAACATTCCTTGCTTCCAAGACAACCAGACCTTTGAAAAGCTTAGGCCTACTCCTAAAGGTTCTAATAGAAGCATCAGTTATGCAACAATGTTCTTCCAATATAAAAAGGAATGTGACTAACCAAGTGAGACAATCTTCCAAGCTTGTAAAAATCTAACATTGAGGCAAGTGGTTTTAAACTTTTGAGCGAGACTGTGGTCCGTCAACATTGCAGAGATATCTAGAAAAGGCAATTTTGTCCTTTACGAGCAAAAGAACAGCAAACAGAATCTATGCTTCTGTGAATATTTATTCCGTCATGCAGAGCCGGCCTTAACAAGTGCGGGGCCCGATTGGAAGCACTTTTGCGGGGCCCCATTCAGTGGTTGTGCAGAAATGTTTGAGGAGGGCATCAGGTCATAATCACAAAAATCATGAGTTATGTGAAAGATCAAGGCCGGAAAAGGTAATGCCAAGCTAGTGTCTTGGGCCATGCCCCTCAGTTTCACCTCTCCAGAAGAGACTTTCCATGTTCGTTCGACGGATATGTCCATAACACCCAATAAATCCATGCGTTGCTACACTCAATAGGCTACCTCTTCTCTGGACAGGTACCTACCATGGGGTACGGCAGGCCAATCGCGCATGTGTTAAATGAAATTAACAACACTACAGTACTTGATATAATAATCAGCTAGGAAATATAAGATAAAACAGCTTAGCAATAAAAAATCAACAAACAAAAAAATGTGGCAACAGGTCATCACAAAAACACTACATCAGTGCAACCTTGTATCATAATGCTGCACAATAACTGGCTAAAACCGGTCCTAACCACCTGGAAAAATCGACTAGGCCTATTGGCCCCCTGAAAAAAATCCTACCGAAGACCAAGCTCGTTTGTGTGTAGATTAGGTTTTCTCAAACGTTTTGCACATGTCCTACTGTTTATCAAATATATCATTTCGCGACTCCTCATCTATGCTAGTGTAATAATACAATTGCAAAAATAAGACCATGGTTTTCAGTTTCAATGCTCCAAATCATTTTGGAGCCGGAGCTTGAGCCAAAAACTTTAGATGCCTGGAGTCAGAGCCGGAGCTTTGAAATTTCAGTTCCAGCTCCATAACCCTGCTTTAGGCTATTGTAGCCTACGATACAAAAATGCACTTGCTAAGAGAAACTTATTTTTCGTGTTTTAGAATTACCTATGTTCTTCACAACTTTCCCCAAGTTTAAGCATAGCAAACCGCCGATACATGGGGCTTACACCGTTACTTTTATTGAAGAACCTAACTAACCTTCGTTAGATTTCTGTGAAGATAAGTGGTATCACAGACTTGATGCACAAATTAGAATTCAAAACATGATCCTCCCACGCGTAAGATAATCATTTTGTTTCCTGCCGCTGAACGCTGATGAACTTCATTTTAACAACAGACCGTTTTGTTTCGCTTTTCGCGGCCACTGTGCAGGTGTTTTTGTTCGCGTCAGCTTTTGCATCGTGCCCGCAGAGACTTGGTTGCCACAACGACCAAAATGCACGTTGACTGATTCATAACGATTGTTGTTTCAAGCCGACTTCGGAAGCCTCGCTCTGCGAAGAGTTACTTTTATCAGAAAGCGACTGTTGCTTTGGTGTTAGCTGGCGTTGAGCTTTAGTAAGTTTTTGTCATTTATGCATTAAGTTTTGAGGCTTCAGCCTTTGCATGTAGTTTAGCAAGACGTTTTGGTTTTGTTTTGTTTGTCCCGGTTGGGTCTGCGCAGTTTTTTCATTGCAGTAACACCAATGTTTCAAATATTGGCAACACTTCTCTCGAAATAATAATTCGCGTACTGGATTTCGCCTCTTTTTGGAAATGCAGCCAAACATTTTGAATTTTCGCCAACTGTTAGCAGATTTTATTTAAAACATAATTTCCAGCATTTCTTATTGAACACATTTGAATAACTTTGCCTTTTGCGCCTCAGGCATTTATAGAGTTATCTTATTTTTTGGACATTAGCGCGGCTACCTTGTGATGGATTTCCTGCAATAGCAAGCGTCATTTCTTAAGTGATGTCTCTGCACAGAAAGAGTAAGATTCATTTCTTACATGATCAGCGTGCACGATTCTGTTTCCCAAATTTTCGAACAGAAATATCTATTTAATGCTTGTGGAAAAAGACAACAAAACAATTACCGCACATTATAGCGACCTATATGTGGGAATATGAATATTCCGTCGAATGTGCAAAGATGACAACTTTGCTGTAGCGCTAAAACGAAATACAAGAAATCTAAAAACTGCATTGCAACAGATGAACATAGTAGTGGTGCATTGGAGATTTTTAAAACTTTTCCTTGCCTGCTTCTGAAAATATCATAAGATATTTTTCTTTTGTGGTGGTCTGATTTTCGGCGTGTCTGCGTGAAAATTACTACAAATCAATTTAAAATATATGAATGAAGATCGTTTAAACGCCTAATGCTTCAACGAGACATGATAGGTGGTTTGGAAGTTGCCGCCTCGGATGAGCGTTCGCAAATGCTTCCGTTCTTGCCTCATGAGTTGTGGTTATGAGACGAGCAGAACCGTTGCAGAAAGACGTCGATAGGGGGGCTTCACGTTTATGCAAAGGGACTTAACATTCAAATTTAATAATGATTCCACTAATTTATAGTGTTTCGTATTTCAATGCGGGGGTTGGAGCTTTGTTTGGGGGGCTAAGCCCACCAAAACCCTCCCGTGGCGACGAGTCTGGAGACGAGACGCAACATTTCTCAACGATGTTTTTTTATGCTGCCGGAATGTAAAACATACATGATATAGGTAATGGAGATCTGTGAAAGGCGGTACACTATTGTAGATAGAAACATTACGACCAACGTCTTTGTCCCAACAATTTGGAATGTATGCTGTTTGTCTTTTCTTCAATTGAGGTTTTGCTACAGATAACGGCGAGAAGCTTTTGGTAACGGTTGTTGTAGAAAATTGCGACCAAACTGTGCTTATTGTTAGATTTCAGAGATACGTTTGTAGACGATCAAAGAACGTTTGAGCAGTGAAAATGTTACTGCAATCGTTCTTGGTAAATTACTTCACTACGTTTTCACAGAGAAAATGACAGTGATTGAGAATTTCATGCGCTGCACAATATTTTTATCAGGGCTTGTGAAACACGTAGTTAAGCTACAAACGTGCTAGACGATGTGTTGTTTCTTGTCGTGCAGTAACAGAATATTCTGCAACGCGAACGACGAAGCGCCAAAAATGTCGGAGACGTAATTAGGAGATTTGGATTTTTTGCGTGACCACAAGATGCGAAGCAAATTTTCAGGTCAAGATGGAAAATAATCGGGTTATTTCTATTGAGAATTGTGCTATCGTCAAAACCGCACATTATTTTCGGCACCATGTAGCTGATGGTTTTGTTTATTTCCTGTCCGGGTTTCTGCAATAAAAGAGCGGATGCTGTTTTGTCCCCAACAGGTTCCCGCCAAGACTTTGAAGAGACGACAGCACGGTGGAAAATCCACGATGAAGTACGTTATTATGCTATGCTTTCTTGTGTCATGTTACTTGACATACACAACAGCCGCACAAATGCCGAATAACCAGCAGATAAAGAATCTGTTAAGGAGAGTGTCCGCCAACAATACACGAGGTAAGTCTTTTCGGTTTGTAAAACGTTCTAAATTTTATCGAAAGTTTGCTTAAAATGCTTCGTGAATTTAAAAGGAAAATACTTGATGTAATTTCAGAAATAAAACATGACAAAAGCGAGGACAGCGAGACGTACAGTTCTCTTGACAATGCATGTGAGAATAACATTTCTCTGAATATACATACTTTGAGGAGCCGTTTGGACGGGGTGCATACACTGTTGAAGTTTAGGTTACAGTGCGTTGTAAAAGCAAAAGCACTTCGTAATTTCCTTTTCTCGATGTAATCAATAATATATTACGCAACCTTGCTATCTGCAGGTACGCCAAAAGAAGCAAAAATTAAAATTCGAATGACGAAATAAGTTAATGCAATAATATTACGCATTTTTTTCCAAGCTTACAGCAAAATGTTCGTCTCAAACTCCTGAAGTACATCGGTCATAAGCATGTTTTGAGTTTTTCTAAACTTATTTGATTATTTGCTAAAAACATTTGAACCTAAAGATGATTGTGGTTTCAAGAAGTGAATTAATCTATTCTTAGAAAAACATTCTTGAAGGGAGACCAAAGTTTATGTACTTTTGAGGCTGTTGAGACCGAACAGAACGATAGTAACTTCTCGTAATCACTTAAACACTATGATGAAGCTTTATGGTATTTACAGAAAAAAACGTACCTAGGTTCGCCTGTATTAAATCCTAAATATCATTTCCAGCAATCTTTCATGGGTTTGCTGCATAACAAACAGGCAGAACGTCACTACGAACTTCACATCGTTGAAGCTGAGCTGGGAATAATGAAACTTCACTATGGCAAGAACTAAAGCTTATACTTTAGAACTAAATTTTTAGTTTATTTATTCCCAGTTTCATTCTGCTGCCCGAGAGGATACTACTACAAGTACTACTACTACTGGTCACAGTGGTACGATGCCTACAGCCCCAGCAACTCTCCTCAGAACTTTGACATTGAGGTGGTGGGGTTCAACATCAAGACCTGTGCTAACCGCGTGTCCATCGACATTGGTTATGCAAATGCTACTGGTCAAGATTTGTCGTTTGCGATGAACGGAAATATTTGGTTCCACCAAAGCTTTGGCCTCGTGTGCAGCAGTGGTGTGAAACCTTGTAGAGATTACAAGGTTCGGTTCTGTTGTCAACGGTTTTTACCGTTATTTGGCTATGGCTCGCTTTGGGGCGATTTGCTGCAGCGAGAAACGCTGAGAAGAGCATAATCGGCAGTTGCGCTAATGCGCAAGATTGAGGTCATGGAATTGCTTTCGAACTTTCGAAAAAATCGGCATTTTTTTCTTGTGAAAACAATCCCAACAAATCCACCGTTTGCTTTAATCTGCGCAGTTGTATAGCAAGATTCCAACATTGTGTTTCTTTCCTTAATCCTGCATACTGTCACTAACCTCCTGCGAGAACAAAATACACTCGTGTTGTTTGCTGTTGGAAATTTCATTTGTTTAGCGGAATTGCAAAAATTGTGATATTTGCAAAAGGCTTGAAAGTGACAAAAAAATCAATTCTCTTGCCGGAAAATTAGCTTCTGTGAATTTATATGTTGGTCAACGCTAAAAACTAAATGAATATGTGTCGCACGGGTTGGAAAAATGTACGCTTTCTCGAAAATGAGAAATAAAGTGCTTAATAATAAGTGCTCAATGAAAACCACATAACTGTTAAGAAATGATAACTCCCGAGGCATTCTTTGTGAAGTCAAAAGTATTTTGGATCAATGAAAGTATATTCATTTTTGCAGTCGGTCGCGGTGACAGCTAACTGCTGCTAACACGTAGCGCGTTTTGAGATTTTTTCAACACAAACAATCCATGAAACTTCACGGTTTTCTCGCAGCGCAACGAATTACCTCCGGATAGCAGGGAAATGCTTGAAACACTTGCGAAGTGTTATTGCGTGCATGTTGCCTGTGAAAAGGATCATTATAAAAACTACTTTCACAAAAGCAGCTGGAAAGCCAAGCGATAATCATCAACGTACTTACTTTAAACAAACCTATTTTCCGCTGTCGATAAACCACAATTGAACTTGCGCTTCTCATTGCCGCACGGCTCCGTGTACAACAATAACGGCAGAAAACGTAGAAAAAGAGGGTCTTGACTTTGTTGCTCTTGATTGACCACCAAAGTTAATTATATCGTACATGGTGCGACCACGCGCAAGACATCGACGTGGGGGATTAGTGTGTAATTTGCAAGCGCGAACATTCTCCGCGTATATGGAATTGATAGGTTTTTCGAAATTTCAAGGAATATCACAATGAAAATGGATACGCATTTGCTCTCGTGACGTAGTCCGCGATAATGGCAATAGTGCAGCCATGTCAAACATCCCAATAATTGAGAGAACTGAGGAAAGTGAGTTTATTTGTTTAATTATTTCAATCATACAGTAGGTGCATAGAAACAACAAACTTCCGACACATCGGTTACAGCATCGAGATAAGAATGCATAAGAATGGGGAAAATGCTGGAACGTACTTAGCATCTCACGTTAAGACACATGAAGTCACTACCTGAGGGACTTTGAAACAATCAGACAGCGTGCAGAATCCTGTTATAGGGGTTAAAATAAGAAGTTGGAGCAATCGGACTGCATCAAGGCACATATCCATACATTGTCCAAGATCCTGTAGCGCTGCACGAATGCATTAAACATCTTTCCGCATTCAAGGTAGAAATGTGGCATTGAACATGGTATGTGCAAGACCAGGGGCGGAGTCAGACATTTTCATTTGGGGGGACCACTGGAGGGGCCAGTTTTGCAACAAGGGGAGCTGTCAATGGTCTGTGTAGGACTTCAATGCAGTGACATGACGTCACGCGGAAAATTTTGG
>Ga0210059_1007762_pt1 | contig 17006 bp, 10 predicted proteins | sample Ectturendosymbi2_FD_188042 | JGI IMG/M metagenome (GOLD analysis project Ga0210059, IMG submission 188042) | Ecteinascidia turbinata endosymbiont from Florida, USA - Sample 2 (SPAdes) (version 2) | ecosystem: Host-associated > Tunicates > Ascidians > Unclassified | place: Key West, Florida...
TTCTGATCGAATTCGTAACTGCTTGGTCCTGGTACGGACATTTTTCTAAAAGCTTGTTTTCCTTAAATCTGTGACTAGTTGTTTATCGACTGGCCGTGCTTTATCGGCATCTATCCGTGAACGTATCGCCCCAAGGTAATACAACAGCTTTCTGGGACTGGTCGCGAGTTTTCGTAGACAGGACTTTTTGAGTACCAGGCTTATCTCGAACTCTATCTCAGTAGAAACCGGGACCTCCTCCTGGGTGCTACAGTTGCATTCAGCAATTCTTAAACAGAAAATAAGGTGTCACGCAACAACGTGATGCACCGGCTGAACCCTCTCCTTCACCTATATATGTTTTGTTTCAACTTCCGTATTTGGGTTCTGTGTCTAAGAACATACGACAGGAACTCTGCAGCTTTAAAAGGCACAAGGCTGTAGTGAACGTGAAGCTGCATTGTTTTCAAAGTACTCGAAAGCTTCAAAGCTGGTTCTCGATTAAGGACCGGCAAGCTTTACTCAACCGTTTTAACGTTGTGTACAAGCTTACGTGCTCATGTGGTGCCTCCTACATCGGGAAAACGTAACGCAATTTAATAAATCATATAGAAGAGCATCGAACGTCACTAAGCTCTTCATGCAGACACCTGCAAGCCAACCCAGATCATCGGGTTGACTTTCACAACCCTGAGGTCAGTAGCGGACACAGGCTAATTTGGTGGGGGGATGCGATATCCATTTGCAATTAACCCAATGCTTCACAGGATCATATTGCGTAAATCGATCACTTTCGCATACGTACATTTACGAGGAAACAAGTCTAAGCTTGGTTTAGTTGAGAAGAAGCTTGAGTGATACAACTGGTCAAACTTTAAGACTGCACCACTACGGAACCAACAAGCAGTGTAGCACATAACAACGATCTGATGACGTAGTCACCGGCGTCGGCGCAGGCAAATCAAGGACTCGAGATAAACAGTTCACGTGACGACATAATACTTATTCTCATTGTAGCTTGCGTTTGTTACAGCACAATTGCTGGTGGCAGTAGCCAGATAGTGTTGTTTGACTTGTATGTTGCAGCAAGTGAGGGTAGTCACTTCGATGAGGTTTAGATTGGTGCTCTTCAAATGGGGAACCTTATAGTTTTTTATTGTCGTTTGGAATAGTCCGCAACACTCATAGTAATTTGTATAATATAGTATTTGTTATTATGGGTAATTTTGATAAAATAATAACAAGAACCGGGTTGATTCTGTTTATTTTGCAACCGAAATTAAGAGAATTGAAAGAAACAAACGATTCGTAATGAATGAAAGCACGAAAGTAACAAAAAGCGAAAGCGAGAAAGCACGATCATTCATGGGCGTCCGCAGAAATTTTCCCAGGGGGGTCAACGCCGACATTTTGCTTATCATTTTCAAATTGCTGACGATCAGTCCCTCTAAGACAATTTTGCACTGAGCAAATATTTTTTTTAGTGAGCATGATTATTTTTGGGATGAGCAAGTGAAGTTTTCAATGAATTACAAACTTTGTGAATTATATAATAAATATACAACCTTATCAAAATACGAACAAAATAACATCTCATTCAAATAGCTTCTTGTTTGCATGCTTTTCCATTGCTTTGGAATGTTGCAAGAGCGCGAGAATGAGATTTTACTGCGCAACAGTTCTGGTGGTCCTGAGTATTTGCGCACTCAGAAGGAACACTGCTGACGATGCAATGCAAATGGACGACAAATCGCTTTATACTTTCTACACTACAAAGGAAATGCCCCATGTTACGGTAAAAATCACAAAAAACGCTTTGTTGGCAGCAGTAGCCAGGTATATTAGTATTACGACAATTTACACAGCAGGATATCTGCAGATTTTCAACACAGGGTATTTATTTTCAAGTAGGCATTGCCATGATTTGTAAAGAAAGAAGCATTGGATTGCCATGGTTTAACGAAAACACAAATTATGACTTTATTTTACTTAGCAAGCAGGGCCGCACCCAGCTGTTATTGTCAACTAAACCAACAACTGAACATTTTTGAAAATTTCGGGGGGGATTGCCCGGTTGCTCTCCCCATACTTGCCGTATCAGCTACCAAGACTTGTCAGCATCACTTAGAAACAAGGAGCTGCAAAAGTCTGGGATCTCGTCCAAAGCGATCAATGAAAACTTGCTACACAAACCGGACAATTAAGTAGGCCTGTATGTTGACACGACTACGGACAACTTATTAAAATTGGAACACCAAGCAGGTTTTGCAAAATTGACCAGATGAATTGTGAAAACTCGCCACAGCAAATCTAGCTTTGCACTCAGTATTCACTCAGATATCAGAACTAAATCTTAACAAATAAGACGTATTTCCACAAGCCTGCATAGGCATATTCTAACAAGCCACGTAATTTTACACTGCATGAAAAGAAGCCTGCTTATGTGTAGTTTGACACTTAAGCACATTGGTCACACTCGCACTAATAATGGATTTTTCAAACTTGTGGAAGCATTGTTACAGACTCACTCATGCTTCTTTTCACAAAGTACAAATGTACGTGGCTAACCGCTATCAGCATGTCACTGTCGCGCTGCATTACCTGCCAAGATGTGTGCGTTCAACAGTCTCATGCAACAAAACCCCTGCTACCGTAATATAAAGTGAACGTTTGCGGGTTTGTTTGCCACAGTAATGTTGCGCAATAAAGACCAACAGCAGAACAATCCCCTCGCGACTTTCGCAAACCGCCTCTGCAGGCAAAGGCAGAGAAATGAGTGAACTGCAAGCTCATCACTGCATGACACTGTAACTGTGAACCTGACTTGTGCAGTATAGTATGAGTTTCATACCGGCAAAAAAACGGTCATTGCAAGAATCAAATCAATTAATCGGAATTTAAGATGCCGTCTTAATTTCGAGGGATATTTGGTTCTTAACCCCAATTTCCGGGGGGGAAACGGGCATTTGCCCACGCTGCAAACGCCCATGCGATCATTGACTTTTTTATATCAGGTTCCACAAACAAAGCCAGCTCATCTAAATGAACCTAAGAAACATTTTTGACTAATTGTTAGCACAAGTTAATTTTTAGTGTGCAGTACAAAAATATTTTGGCGATTATTTTCAATGAAATCAAGTGTTGTGTCAACACTTCTTTAGGTCTGGTGGGGGGATGCATACCCTGCATCCCCCCTGTGTCAGAGCCTGCCTGAGGTCATTGGCCGTGACAACAATTGGCGGCGGCTGCAGATTCTTGAATCTTCATTGATTCAAGAACACAAACCAGAGCTGAATGCAAACATCCCATCGATGCCTCTATGCATTTTTAACTTGTAACAGAGCTTCATGCCTCACTCATGACGTCACGCGCCATCACCATCGGGGCGTATCCAGCTGAGTCATGTGACTACGTATGCTTCGCACCACTGCGTCACTACCGAAACAGCCCTTCGCGTTTTTCATTTTTCACAGCGCATTTCTCCTGAGTGACCAATAAGAACCTGCAGCATGATCACTGCAGTTCAATTTGCAATGCACTGATGATGATAACAGGAGTTATCGAAACGTTTGCAAAATGTCGTTTGTATCGTTGTCATTGGCCATGATTTTCATTATAAAGGCTTAGTTTTCTTTCTGAGGATGTTTCAAGACAAATGTAATCGCCATTGTAGTCGTAATCGTAATCGATTACATTTGTGCTGTAATCGCCCCATGCCTGGTTTGATGATCAGGATCAGAGGTTTCACCTTGACACGGCGGACGGCGGTAGCCTGGTAGCGCACCGTACATTGCAGGGTTGGTAGGTTGGCATTTTTAAGGCCAAATTCCAGAAATTTGGCCTTTTTAAAAGTAGTTTGGGATGAACAAATGTTGTTTGGCATGTACGTCATAGTTTGGCATTTTTGGCCTTTTTTGGTGGTGTTGGTATGAACAAACGTTGTTTAGCATTTTTTAAACCCTCTGGCTCAGTGGCTGTTGTCCGCTTGGAATTTCATAACTTCTCAGATCAAAGGTTCTCTTTTTTCGCTTGATTCAGGGTTTTGGGTTATTCATTCTGCTTGTGACATGTTTCATGATATAATACAAATGTAGCAGGAAAAAAAGAATAAAGTCAAAGACAAGAGATTGACTGCATACTAATGAGAATACAAAAACAAAAAAATTCAGGTTTAGCAAAGCTATGCGATCTTTAAACTATCAAATTTGGGGATTGTACTAGATACTGAGCTTTCAGCTGACAAACACATTCAGAGACAACTGTGATATTAATATTGTGCAGCAAACAAGCTGCAAGCTTCTTTTTCCCAATATTCAAACATAGTAAGATCATTCTATGTTAAATGAACCAAAAAAATGGAAAAGTCAACCCACCATCTCAGACTTTTCTCATATTTAATAAGCAGATGGAACTTTTCATGCTCAGTCTCTAGCACGCCGTGCCATGGAGCCTGGACACCTGCTCCACTGAGCGCTCACCTGTCCATCGAGTGCAGATGCACGACGCCTGAATTCGAGACACCCATTTTTACCCGCCGCACAACAACTCATCAGTTTATCTGACAACAACAACATACAGTACGTGCGGCGCACTGGGCGGATTACCAATGAAAGGCGGAGTGGGCGGACAACACCGTATTTTCACCCTCCCAAGAACAGCCTGGGTCCGACTTAACCGCCTCCGCACCGGTGTCGGGCCTTTTCCCTTCTATTTGTACAAATGGGGTATGGCCTCCTGTGCGGCCTGTGAGTGTGGTGCAGAAGAACAAACCGTTGACCACCTTGTCCTCCAATGTCTACTCCATCGACCTCATGGACTGCACGGCCTGACGGTACTGGAGGATGAGACAATCGAATGGCTGCTCAACACCTGTCCCGAGATCTAGTGCGGCCAAGCAGTGGTTACAAGAACGGCTCAAAAGAAGAAAAAGTCACTGATGCTTTCTAACAGTTGAAAATTGATACAAAGCACCAGTAAAAACCTTAGAAAATTTGTTTCGGAGGGGGCCATGGCCTCTTCGGCCTAACTCTGGCTGCGCCTCTGCATACATTGTGTCATAATAATCAGCGCTGTGTGTTTTCTGGATCATAAAAGAACATCAAGAGATAAAGTTTGGCGCTTTTTGCAAACGATTTTGAAGCAAATCTATTTATAATGAAGTTGATCTGTTTCGACTATTCATCGCTTCAACTGGAGGTTATCATGTATTTTTCATATTAACGGCTTTGATTCATGAAAACTCACAACGCTTTGCTTGATTATTGAGAATTGGACATTGATAACAGTTTTTGCAAAAATAAACATGTATTTTGAAAATTATGTCACTGAAGAGTAGTGGCTTTAAAGAATTGCTTATTATATTTTATCAAACGAAACTTCAGGCAAAATATATGACGAGATTATTGCTTCGGAGTGAAGAGTAATGAGTAACAAGAAACCAAACACTGCTGATAGCAAATCATCAAATACAAATGTACCGTATTTTCCGCCTAATAAGCCGAATTTCAGAACCTAGTTTTTGGACCTGATTTTGGGGTCGGCTTATTGGGCGGATAATCAGCTTTGGACCAGAAAAAAATATACACTTCAATCTCAGAAATTTATTAAAATCCATCAATTTCATCTTCATCGTCAGAAGCATCGAATGATAGAATCCAATCCTCGGCAGATACATGGTCGTCGTACGGGTCACATTCTCTGGTGTTATTAGCTAAGCAAGTACGATGAAGATGATTAAATTGATGGATTTTAATAAATTTCTGAAATTTTTAAAAATGGCCTTGGCTTATTGGGCGGTAATACGATAAAAAAACTCATTTTCAGAGCTAAAAATTGGACTCAGCTTATTCGACGCTTCGGGTTGTTAGGCGGAAAATACGGTAAATCGATCCAGAATCTCTGGAAAGTTCGCAGAATTGCTGCCTATTTTGCTTGCACATTGTCCTACGCGACTTTTCTCCTTGATTGATGATTAGGTCCCGAGTAATTGCCGGGCCGCGTTCTTGCCTCATTCCGCATTCCTTGGTCACGGAGTTGTGTTGTTCATTTAGTAGCGGAGAACCCGAGCGCACCTCCTATTCTGAGCACAACGAGGATCAAGAAGGTTGGTCCCTTAGTGAAAGACATAAGGTCTTTGCGTCTGCAGCACAAGGCTGCCCCGCAGCATAAGGCTGCTTCTTAGAAAGACATAGGGTCTTTGCTTCCCTTCAGCACAAGGGTGCCACAGCATAAGACTGTTTCTGAAAACGACATAGGGTCCTCGCAGCACAAGGCTGCTTCCCGTAATTTTTATTTACCACGTTTTGTGGGCTTGTTATAATAGTCGTAACATGCATGATCCGAATTTTATGGTTCTCTTGATGTGGGCCTGAATTTAAGTGTCAAGAAGCTACAATCTCAGGTATATTCTTTCTGTTGGTGCAATTTTAACATGATCACTGAACAGTGTTTCTTAAAAGTTGACTAGCCATTTATTGCAAAACAACGCATTCTGCGCACTCTCTACGATCCTTGATGAAAAACACTTTTGCGGGTACGTAAAGTATATGAATGAACATCCTACATTGGTTTCATTAAGTTACCAGTCTTTATATAATGCAGTGATTCATAAACGGAAAAAGGTATGTGGTATTTGGATAAATATGTGAAGCTGAATTTGTTTTGACAATAAGCCTATCAACCCGGGTTATGATTTTACCCTTTCTCGCAGCACACTACAAATAACTTGCTGTACAAATATGAGCAATGTGCATATCGTCCATGATACCTGTTATTTTTTCCCGATAAGCAGCGGCGCAGACTGAAGAGTTCATAGAATAAACGCCATTCCTATCAGTAACATGTACATAGTTCTTCAGGCAGTTGGGAGGGCATTCAATTTCCATTAAGGTGAATTCCGTGTTTCCGGTAGTGCTGCAAGAAACTGAAATATTTGTGAATAAACATCATCACTACCTGAAAGCTGTCTAAGTTGCAGCGTGCCAGTTAATTGATACAATAGATAAAATCCAGATAAACTTTGCAATGGGTTGATCACGCGTTAGTAAAGCTGAGTTCAATTTTGGTCGTGTCATAGCCTACTTAAAATTTGAAAAATGGTTCTTGCGGCAAGATAGCTTTGTGTTGCCAGTAACATGCCAACTATGCATCTTTTGCCACAAAACGAGAAGCCAGTGCAGAGAAGGATGACATGGGCACCCACAGATCATTCGTGGCCATATCACTGACTTTAGTCTGCGTTTACGCTAAAGCAGTGGTTTTCTACCTTTTTGTACCTTGAACCGTTAGAGCAGGGGTTTCCAAACTTTTTTGTCCGAGGGACGACATAAGCTTTTACACAAGAGTTCGAGGGCCGGACATCTTACGTAAGGCGATTGTTTCGGGACATGTTGCAATTTTACCTAGTCATCATATATTTTTACCTTACTGATAAAATGGCTTTGCGCCCGGATGAAATGGCTTGGCGGGCCTGGACCACGGGCCGTAATTTGCAGACCCCCTGCATGATAGCAATCCATTACAACCTAAGGAACCCCTCTAAAATTCGAATAAATCAAATGTAATACAGCTGTGTACATGAAATATCTACTGGCGACGCTTCCAGAAATGGTTCATGACCCTTCTGGCGGTCGAAGAAAAGCAAAATAATGTCGCCAAAGCCTCGAAGTATCATTTTGAACGGAATTATGAAAGTTTGCTGGACGAACTGTCATATAAATTTGTGTGGTTAAGACCGACGTTTCACCATTCACTCTGCTAGCATCAGCGCCGGATTTAGGGGGGTGCGATAGACCCGGGCCCAGGGCTCCCCACCAAAAGGGGCCCCCACCGTATTCATATGTTTTGCCATGTACAACATTTGCATGCCACTTTGTCATTTTTAGCAAGGAAAGTATATTTGTGGAGTCGGCGCTATATTAGTTATCGGTCGGCCAGACGTGAGCATTTCTCTTGAATATTGTGTTATGACGAAACAACTATTACACTTATATAGGTTTCCTGAAGCAGGTCAGGTATCTGAATCTATTGAATGCAAGGCCAAGGGAAAGCCACGTACGTAGAACGCATCAGCTTAAATCTCCACTCGTTAATTTTAGATTTTGTGTCTGCCTTACTCAGGTTTGTCCAGGTCGCATACGAGTAGCATTGTGAAGCAGACCTACCATACGTCCTCTTTTTCGAGGGGATGTCCTCCTTTTCGATAAAAATGAAATGTTCTCCGAGGACATTCCAAAATATCTCTGAAAGGGCCCCACTGGCCACTGTACCGAACCCACTAGCCAACACTCAGAAAAGACTTGAGAAGTGATGGTGAATCCTTATGTGGATGGCTATACTGAAACCCTAAATACTCCGAAAAACGCAAAAAAGCAACAACCTACTGAAAAACACTAGAATGTTAAAAACGAAATATACTGTGTGTTAAGTGAGGGAACGGTTTTTACATTTTAGCTTGCCATGGGGGCGATTTGCCCTTCTGCCCCCATGTCAGTTACACCACTGGCTATAATGTATTGTACAGTATTTGCATACAGCAGTGTTTCCCAAACTGTGTGCCGCGGTACACTGGTGCTCCGCTGAAGAGGCTGAAGTGTGCCGCGAAAGTTTTATGTTTTGACAAAACCTTATGTTGCAAATATTTTTGGTCCGCGTTGAATTGCTTTTGGTTTTAACTTTTCATCTTAACTTAGGAAGTGTGTGTGCCGCAGCCAAATTCAGAATGTATTAGTGTGCCATAACATAAAAAAGTTTGAAAAGCGCTGGCATACAGTAAGCCGTTCCTATTCAACTGCAATAGAATACGAACTGCTGGCGTAGCTTAGTTTATGGGAGGGCCTGCAAATTGTCAAGTTAATTCATGTTTTGGTTGAGGAAACTTGTCGGCTGTAAAGGCGGGAATACGTTCGCATTAATCGTTACGCAACAGCTGTAAATCCTTTTTCAGTACCTCAATCACTTTGGCATTAAAGTGCGAACTGCTGACTCCATTTTATACTACATTACAGGGTTGGTCAAACTGCGGCTCTTCGAACCTTTGGATGCGGCTCTTTGAGCTTTCCGAAAAATTACTAGATTGTTCTATATTTTTTATTTCTATTGCAAAGTGTAGAAACATTGCAAAATGCTACTGTGGTACCCAACGTCAGGGCCGGATTAACCATTGGGCAAACCGGGCAAATGCCCGGGTCCTCACGCTTTTGGGGGCCTCACGCTTGAATATCAAAACTCTACTGGTTTTTCATATTTTTAGGCTGTTCACCACGCGTCAAAATTGTAGAGCTTTTTGATTACTGCGTTTGGTATATAAGTCAGGGAAACTGATAACATTGGCATTTATCGTTTTTGAGTGACTTAAAAGAATTGGGTCATAAAGCACCGCGCTTTATGACCCAAGAATTATATAAAAATCAGTGCATCCCATGGACGTCTGCAGAAATTTTTCCAGGATGGAGCAACGTCCAAATTTTGCTTATCCTTTACAGGTTGCTGAAAATGCCATGCAAATGGACGTTCACAAAACGCTTTACTCTTTTTACCGCGTTAGTCTGTGCTGGTTGAACCTCAATTCTCAATCGTTTGTCTGAAATGTTTTCTACACTTCGGCTATCAGAAATGCTTTTTTTTCATAAACTACCTAATATCCATTTTTTCAAGCACTTTCTACAAATAAGTCATAATTTAAGAATAATTAAGGTCCAAAACAATGTGAGTAGTGATAAGACACTCTCACAAAACTGTTCCAAGCAATGAGAAGTAGAAATATATGCTGACAAGACTATCGGACAAGTTACTAAAGTTAGAACACCACGCTGGCTTAAAAAAACTGCGGCAACAAATATAGCTTTGCACTTAGTACTCACTAAGAAGTCAGAACTAAACCTTAACGATAAAGACGTGTTCCCACAAGCAGATATGAGCGGACTGTCATATTTTGCGATCCAGATCCAGTCCTATTTTTTTAAAACTCACTCCAAGTCCAATCACAGTCCAAAATTTTATTCAACTGTAAATCCAAGTTCAAAAAATTTGAAAAAGGTCATGTGCCCTGACCCCCATCTAAAATCTGGCCCCACATTTCATATTTGATCCCCCAGTTGCTGCATATATCCAATATTGTATTTTAAAAATATTGCCATCTTGTGGTTTTTGGTGCCCCCTGCTGCGAAATCCTGGCAAAGGGTCTAAATAAAAACAAAGAATTTATGTTACAAGCAAAAAATATGAGTGTGCTTATTTGATTTGAAACGATAATTCGAATACTGATTTAATTATAGTTCCTCTTTGATATTTTCTTCTGCAACGCAAACATAAACATTTGGAAGATCTTCTTTGTTGCTCAAGGCGTTTTTCATAATGTTGGTAACATACTCCGTTGATGATATCTCTCAATAATTTTAAGGAGTACATTTGTTATTACATTAAGAAATTTAAGAAATTTTGTGCAATCTTGAATTGTAGCGGGATCTAAAATCTCACAAAATATATTCCTAATGCCTTCTTCCTCAACCTGAAACTTATTTTTTAATTTGTATGCATAAGGAAACATCGAAATTTAAACATTCAGTCCTCACCCTTGCTTCGCCTGCTTCTTCAGTTGGCATTACAGACAATAAAATTATATATGTAGCCCCCACAACGATCTTATATGAGAACATGAAACCGATTGAACACGTTCTGCTTCATCCGATATGCCTTATACTTTCTCACCTGATGTGCGCATGCAAACACTGTAATATAAAGTATCTTTATGTTATTGAACACATTGAAGTTGCTGATGAATCTATCACTTCAAAAAACACAGATTTCACGAGATTTTTGATAATTAAACCTAGACACCCAGGTCGACTAAAGAAGCAGATCTGGGTGGAAAAACCTTGCAGTGTGGGCTTCGCATGGTCACATGTGGAAAAACACCAACTTCCGTAACTCGAAGTGAACATTTGGGGATTTATTGCCGTGTTATTGTCACGCAACAAAGACCCACAGTGGAACAATCCGCTCCCTAGTTTCGCAACCTTCCTCTGCAGTCAAAGGAGCGGACAAGAGCGAACTGCAATCTCATAATTGCTTGTTTGAACTAATTAAGTTAGTCAGCCACATACGAACCGCCGTACATGATCATGAAGCGTAGGCTGCCAAATCGTATCAGTTTTGAACTTTTGGACCGACGTTTTTGCAAAATTGTAACGAGGGTATGTGAAACGTTACTCAGTTGCGTTAAGCATTTAGGGGGCCTCGCGGTCACAACTTTGCCCGGGGCCTCGCGCTCATTTAATCCGGCCCTGCCTAGCGTGCCGTATAGTATTACTTTGTCATTTCAAAAAGAATTGAGTTGTTCCAAAAAGAATTATGATGTCACATAAGCGTAGATTGCAAATAAATTCGTGTTTTCAGATTTTTATGTTGCGGCTCTTTGTAACTTGGGTTTTGCGATATGCGGCTCATACATAGAACAGGTTTGGCCACCCCTGCTATATTAGTTTTATTGGTGAACCGTGATACGGTGAAACGGTGTATTGTATGTATTGTACATAGCTTAGTGTAGGAGTTTCTACTAGCTAATCCAGTGTTTTTCAACCTTTTTTGCATCACGGACCACTTTATGCAATAAAAAAATTTTGGGGAACACCAAACAAAATTTTATAATCACATATATGATATTTAGTTCTGTTTTGGCTCTTCTAATTTATTAAAATTAACAAGAAAGTCCTATTCGTTTGCTCCTAAAACTAATTACTTTCACGAAAGAAAACATATTTACGCTCATTGCGTTAAACTAGTGATTTTCCACCGGTGTTCGATGGAACACTAGTCAAACTTATCAAATTTCCTGCGGAACACCTGACGATCTTTTACGGAACACTAGTTTTCCGCGGAACACCGGTTGAAAATCACTGAGCTAATCAATAGTGCTCAGTTACCCAGTATGAAAAGCTATGTCAGAGAAGGGTCCCTTTTTCCACAAAGGACGACATGATTTTGAAAGCTGAGTGCATTACGTGTGGTTGCATTTGCACAGTGCGCGCAGAAGGGTGAAAAGACTGTTGCAACTTTGTGGATATCGAGTACCAAAAACTTTCTCATAACGTAACGAGGTGGCTAACACTATATCCAAGCTTGCCAAGGTTGCTTTAATGTACCTAGCTTTCACATTAATAGTTCATGTCCATCGAAAAGCCAATTGTTGTTCTGATACGTTTTTTTTAATTCTCTGAGCGAAATCTATTTAAGACAATTGCAATCATCTGTGGCTGTTTTCAATGAGCAAGTTCAGAATATTGAGAAGACGAAAGCATCAAGTGTTGAGGTTGTATCGTGTCGCGCCACTACGAAGGCAACAATTCAAGAGAGAAAATCAGATGTAGGTATCACGCCAAGTTAAATCAGCACTAAAAAATCAAAGAAAGCATAGATCGTGATTGTGACTTATTACTGCCAGATGTATCTGTATTGTACAAATCTTGTGTTGCATATCTGGATAAATGGACCACTTTATTTGCTGAATTTCAGTGATTTGACTAAATTCTTCTGTTGCAAACAACTGAATGGAAAAATGTTGAACCATGTGAATAGTATCTGTTTGAGAAACGTTTTTATTGATGAAGCTGAACTGTTTGACCAACACCAAAACTTGTTTGAGTTCGTACAAAAAGAGCATGAAATAAATGCAATTTATTCTAACATGATGGAACATGAAAGATCAGCAAAATATTTTATAACTTGCAATATCATTCAATGCTTCAGCGACTTGATAAAGATTGCATAATTTTACCTCAGCGCTATGGCTCGTTACAATAATGTGGAACGTAGCTTTTCCTTGATGCAACCACAATCTTGAAAAAAGAGAAATATTTCTAGTTGAACCAGTTTCTAATTTATTAAAGCTGGTGTACAATTTAAAACATCTTTCATGATAGCAGTTTCATAACATTGTCAAAGGTTATACTACATTTTTAAGAAATTTAAGTAATAAGGATTTTGTTTTATATGTTTTGACTGAAACATCGTCCACCACGGACGTCTTATTTAAACGCTTAAAACTTACGAATATTTGTTATTTGACTTGTTAAATGTAAATAATGCAATGAATAGACCTATATGACAACCCTATTTTCAAACCTTTCATAAATATACATGGACAGAAGAAAGGGGTATCGACCCCTTAACAACTATAGAGCTTATCCAAGTGGTTCCAAAAAACATAAAAAGACATCAGAGGCAAACATGAGAGAAGTTGCAGCTACCAGCTAAGTCGAGATATTCAAGATTAGCCTACTATTCTGCGGTGACAATGAAGTCCAGCGGAGACATTTCTGCGGATCTTGTAAGATAGGGGTCTCCAATACTACGGCCCGCGGGCCAAATCCAGCTCGCGAAGCCGTTTCGTCCGGCCCGCGAAGACATTTTGTCAAAAATGAAAAAATGATATAGTTACGAAAAACTTGTTGATTTGGTAGTATAACATATCCCGAAGTAATCACATTCCGTAAGGTGTCCATGTCCGGCACTCGAACTGTTGTGTAGCCTATTAGCTTATGCGGCCCTCGGATAAAAAAGTTTGCAGACCCCTGCTGTACGAGGACAGAAAATCGAGGAATATGCTGTGACAGACTTAGTTCTCCGTAACAATGAGAATAGGCCTAGTTTGACCAGCGGTGCAGCACCAGTGGCAGAAGAACGTCAAGAAGCATCATCGAAAAACATGATGGATGAGATGGCTGCCGCTATCACGGGAGGCATAGATGTCGGTCTCTGGCTAGCCAATATACTAAAAAATGCGGGATTATTGGTTAAAAAATGAAACAGGTACTCTTCGACATACGACAAAAAGATATTTTCAAACAATGATATTCCACAACATCTGCAACACAGTAAAGAAACTCGTAACGGAAATGCACCATAAATCTTACTCGTTACCAGAACCACAACCGCGAAGCAGTTTGACAGAAGCTGGCTTTGGTTTTCTTCTTCGCAAGGTTATGTTTATTGTTTCACTTGCGGACTGCTGTGCGCAGATACGACCATCTGAGGGCATTTCCTTGATAGATAGGAATTATACGAGTGGAAGTACGCTCACGTCTGAGGAGTAGGCCCGTAGCCAGGTGTTAAGATTTGGGAGGGCAAACTACATTCTTAGGGGGAAACACGTCTGTTCTTGTTATAGTTTTAATAAAAAATGTTCTGGGCACAACAAAATTAAGGGGGCACAAAAAAAATTGGGGGCATTACCCCAAACTGAGGAGACGCGAGCAATCAATGAAACACAAATACCACCATTACGTTTAGTCGCAGATGTAAATCACTTGGAAGAATTGATACGCAGCTAGCCTATCAGGTCAATCAATGCAAACAATATTGAAAATCACTTCTGTAACGTTTGATTTATGTCATAAAATTTATTTCTGATCGAGGATTGGCGATTAGAGGAGATGATGAAAATGTTGGATCGCCCAGAAACTTTTTTGAAAAAAAATTTCAAAACTGTTTGAGCAAATTTTCAAAATAAAGAATATGCGATGCTTCTGGCGACCGGTTTTGCAACAGTTTTACAAATCGCTAATCATTGTCGAATATGTTGTATCAAAACGTTGTGTTACAGTTGAGTTAACTTATGTGACGTCACAAGATTACGTCATAAATATTAATGATCCAAGGAATACTAATGACTTCATCGGTCATCCCCTACGTAAAGATTCTGCATCCGCACATGGGACACCCCACCCCGCCTGGGCCCCAGGACCCCCACCATCTAAATCCGGCGCTGGCTAACATTATTGTTTACTCCCTTCCATGGGCGGATCCAGTCAGTAAGGTTGAGGGGGGGGGATTTCAGTAATACTTCGTAGTCAAGTCTCATTACGGGTTCACTATTGTAAAACAGATGAAATTTCTTCATAACACAGGCCGTGGCCGTGACACTGCTGTGACAAAAAATGGACAGCAACATGGCCTTGTATCGCGAATGCTGTTTTCCGAATTGTACGAAATCGTTGTGAATAAAGTCACTTTCGTAGGTTTAGGGTGGGGTGGCGATCGCCCCCTCCTGGATTCGCCATTGCTCCTGTAAGTGTTTTAAAAGTGTATTCTAGATTTTTTTTTCCATCGCAACGAATGCAAACTCAATCACGTATTCTACCAACATTTTTAGTCATTATGGCGTTTTGTTTCAGGCACTGATAAGTCTGTTGAGTTCATAGATCATTCGCGTCGGTCAGTTACTATCTTTCAACTGTTCATTCTCGCAGTTTTATGTACTAATTTAGTCGTTTTAGCCTTGAGTTTTCTTCCTCTGCCTTCAAATTAGCTTTTCAACTTTTCACCTTTAAGCAGAACTGGCAGTCTTTAGAACAGAGGATGTTGTGAAGCATGAAATCAATTTTCCATATGGGTGATCGATTCCTTCCTTACTCCCTTGTGGAGGGTACTTATGTGACACGACTGATTTTTCTCCCGCAGAGAGTTATTGGACATCATTGCTGGAAGTGTTGAAGTAATGGTGTACCTCTATGGCTCACCGCGCCCAGTGACAATTTCAATTTGGGCGGCCCTGAGCATTGCGCAGCCCGTTCGTGGCAACATAGATATGTCAAGTAAATTGGGTGTAAAAGAGAGCTGACTCGAGCCCCGCGTAAGGTTGTTTCTAGATCTTTCAGAAAACGTCATATGACTCTGGCGTCACGGGATTGAGGTCAGTACCCCTTAAATCTTGGAAATCATTTACTATCGTAAAGTTAGGAATCTTAGTGTGTCGCGTTATGCTATCCAAACTTTGAAATTTCAATCACGATTTAAACATTCAAACTGTTGCACTGCGAAATTCCAAATTGCAGGTATACCATGTAATTGTAGCAATTGGTGAAAAAAAGTGCAACAATTAAGCAAAACTCTTTCCTGATTATCTACAAAATCTACACGACTTTTAACGGCAAATGCAAAATTTTTTTTTAAACTTTATCGGCACAAATAGCACAGGGTTGACAGATGCTTGACAAGGAATATGACAAGTGTTTGTCCAGTATATGTAGGCATACCATATTTTCGTGACTGAAAACCGGGACGTTTAAGAACAACGAGCCTTATTAGACAAACGTGGTTCATATCTTTCTTGGTGTATGTATTATTTTCACTAAGTATTGCAACAGTTTCACCTGACGCGATTTCAATTCTATAACTTTCAATTTCACACCGGCTTCATGTACTAATTAGCGAACCACAACGAACATTTTGTCATAATTTCCAGGGATGCCGAAAACCGAAACAGCAGTAGGGCAGAGAAGCAATAAAAGAGTTGAAGGCACAGGTGTAGGAGCAGGCGAATTTTTGGGGTTCCGAAAAATTTTTGCCCGAGTTTGCCCAAACTTGCCCGAAAAGCGAAAAGTTTTTAGGCAACTTTTTGTTCGAACATTTTCTCCCACACAGATCATGAAGACCTTTTCTGGAATGACCTCCAGCGCCATTTTTTCAAATCAAACAACGTTGGGCGCCAATTTTGGCCGTATTTTCAGGAGTTTTGCCCAGATTTTATGGGATTTTGTGAACATTTTCAATGATTTTGCTCAGATCTTTACAGATTTTGTCCCGAATTTCGGAGATTTTGTCAGGATTTTTGACACATGAAAACATTTGATGGTGCACTTGCACCTCCTGCATCCCCGCCTTCTACACCACTGGTTGAAGACAATGAAATCTTTGAAAAGTTTCTATTTTCATATACAGTATACATACATACAGAAGAGGCCCCTTTCTAAGTTTCAGTCAAGGGCCTCATGCAACCTTAATCTGCCACTGTTACCAAATGCTTGTTTCTGTTCAGCGACAATGTTGACCTCAAAAATAATAACAGAAATTACAAAAAACTATTCTGAAGTTTCTGGGTGTGCGAATAGCTGCAATAAATATGTGTAGCAGACACATTATGATCTGTACATGTTCTTCATAAAACATGTAACAGATACATTATGGTCTGTACATATTTCTTCATGAATCTCCTATTTGCTGAGAATCAACAATGTAAAATGACCCTCTCT
>Ga0210059_1007764_pt1 | contig 17003 bp, 15 predicted proteins | sample Ectturendosymbi2_FD_188042 | JGI IMG/M metagenome (GOLD analysis project Ga0210059, IMG submission 188042) | Ecteinascidia turbinata endosymbiont from Florida, USA - Sample 2 (SPAdes) (version 2) | ecosystem: Host-associated > Tunicates > Ascidians > Unclassified | place: Key West, Florida...
TGGCCTAAAAGTCCTCCATTTATGACGTCACTCACAGAAAACCCGCACCCCCCAGGCAAAAAATTTTTTTTCGAGTGCAATCTACTAGACTGGCCGATCCGTTTGAGCCGTTGAACAGCTCTCTAGCGCAATGGGCGGAGGAGCTAGGGCGTTGGTAAGGCAATTGAAAATTGCTGTTTTTTAGGCCGAAATCAAAGTACGAATATCACGTGCGCTGGCTCTCAACGTGTTAAAGTAGCAAATTGCCATAGGTACTCAAAGCAGAAAAAGAGAACACTATTGTTGTATTATTTTGAGTAACACCTCACAAAATTTTTTTTATATAACACTGCCTTAGCAGTATCATAGAGTAGTGACCATCACGATCACACATAATGTTACAGTGCAATGCATATTGAACCAACTCACAAGATGTCATGTATCCTTACGGGATGTTTTCATTTGTCGTGGCTACTCAATAGTTTAACTCCACATCAAAAAAGTCTGCAAGCAAATGTTGCATCATAGAGCAGTTTATTGGGAAGATTTTGCAGCGGTAACCTTGGACAATTACACACTATTTGATGTAGTTGCTATTCGGAGGGCTGCATGCCGTTACTAGAGAATTTGCAGAACAGGACAGAGAATTTGTATTAGTCAGTCAGAGACAATGTAGCAACTTGGGTTTCTGAACATCCCATGCAGAATGATTACATAGCACCAGGTAGCAGCTTTTATGAGCAAATATGGCTGATATATATGGGTGGAATTTAGCTGATGTGGTACATTGGCAACATCATCATTTTGACTGATATGTATCGGCAGGCTGATGCATCGGTCGAGCTCTACCCTGTACCTGAGGCAGAGCGCATGTTTAGTGCACTTTGTTGGATTAAAATTTGTTTCTCATTGACCATGACTCAACATAGGTTGGATTCTTGTTGTTTACTAAATACATGTATCCACTGTGACAGATGAACTAAATGTTGAAAGATTGATTGATGTTTGGACTGATAGGACTGCAATTCGCATAAATACTTGGGTAATTATGTGTTTTCAACTTAAAATGATTCCAGTTTGATCAATTGTGAACGCCTTCTAAAAGCTTTAAAGATTATGAGTGATTAAATAACTAAGTTGTCTGTAAATTTGACATTAGTGTGAGAGTCACTTAGGAATGTTTAGTCTATTATTTTACCTATGAAAGCAGGTATGACATCATATTTTGTGATGTCATGTATTTTGAATGCCTGCAGAAACTTCAATCTCGACATCTATGATCACAACTTTTCACTGTGGGTGTTAGACTCAGGCAAGGGCATTAATTGCTGCTGGATTTGGCAGTTTGGCATAGTGGTTTCACGAGGTGGTCCTAATGACATTTTGGGTGCCTGTGAAAAAATTTCAAGTGCCACAGTAGTTGTTACATCCTTGGATGTTTACACTGAATGGCATGCTTCTGTTCAATGTATTGACCATGCATGATAATATTATATGTGTGTCTATGTTGCAATTTTCCCACTTTCTACCATATGTTTCTCAATCCAAAAGACATTCTTTGAATTTAAGAAGATCCTGTGTCATTTTAGTGCTTCAATTTTGCTGACATGTTTGGAAATTTCTCTGATTTGTACATAGGTTTGTGAATCATTAAATTTGTTCAGTTATAAGAATCTTTTGCAGTAATTCTGGTTCAATGGAAAAAGAGATGGTGTTTCTTAGGAATGGAATGTCCATGTTTAGCCCTGTTTTTGTTTCGCTGAGACATTTCGGTAATTTTTTTGCTGAGAGATTTTAGTAATTTGTCTCCCAGTTATATTTAAAACTTGCTGTAGCAGTTTTCATTAGCCTATATTTTCAGTCATTCTGACTAAAATGACTTAATTTTTTTTGGTCATTTCAAAACATTTGGTCTATGACTGAAAAAAAACAGGCTTAGTCCAAACTTTGAACACTTCTATCTCACAAGCACTTCAGGTCATATTGTATAATGTTCAACAAAAAAAATTGTATGTGATACTTTACTGTGTTTTTAATTGTTACATAGATGGAACAATACTAAATAGTTTTACCACTAGGTATCAGTGCTGGAGACATGAGAGTGAGACCATCATTCTAAATACCAATTCCTAATGCCACCAAAACATGCTATGTGTGCCTGGCCATTTAAATGGACTTAAGGTCTTTTCTCTGGTCATTTTTTTTCAAGCAATGTTCCCATCAAAAGAGATTTTTCAAACCAATAAAACAGTGTATAAATTTTTTTATTATTTTCTTACATCAAAAAATTCATTTGATTTTCTTATCAAATCAAGAACTTTTAACCAGAAATAATTAAAAGTAACTAGATCTCAGTCACAACGTTCTGTTGTATTATCTGAAAGCAGTGTTGAAACATCTGATTTTTTTAACAGCTGCACCTCAGGCTGAGTTTTAAAATTGCAAAACTCAGCCTGAGGTGCAGTTGTTAAAAAAAGAACGCCAGCACGTTTTTAAACGCCAGGAGGCTGAGTTTTAAAATAGCGATTAGGATGTCATTTTGAAAAGTCCAGACTGTCAGATCAAATAGAAATGAGTAACTCTTATTTCATGAGGCTTTTATTATGTGGTCAGTCATACAGAAAATCAATCTGAAAATGTACAAGTCCAAGCTTTTTTCTTTCCAAATGCATAAAAATAATTTATTACCCTGGTTTGTGCAATGTGTAACTCGTAATTCATGTGGGCTGTAATTCTTGCATTGCATTCATGCCTTGCTTTAAATTTACATTTGTTTTCGTTCTGACTTCTAATGTCCGCAAAAATTTTGATCAGATGTGGGGAATAGTTTTGGATTGGATAAATGAAACTTTTTATGTTACTGAAAACATGCATAAACAGTTGAATCTGCTTATGTAAAAAGTGAGTTGCTTAAAAAAGCTTGTTATTGCCACAATTTTTGTGTCTTATATGTTTCTTTTCAAGTTAATGGCCTGTACGCATTTGGCTTTAAGTTTTACTCAGCCAGATTTAATTGATCACCCTGAAGTTTAACTTTGATTGCCTTTTCAAATTTGCAATACACAGGTTGTATTCAGCATTTGCAGGAAATAGTTTCTAACAGAAGATTTATCCTTCGTGTGACAGTTTGATATGTCCTACGTTAAAGCGTAGGTGTTTTGTACTAAGTTTCATTATTTAAAAATTACACAACTGCAAAAATATTGTCTTTTGACAGAAACAGCAGGATGAGCCTAAACAAGAAACGGAGACAATGAAGGAAGATGCCAAAAATGAAGGAAAAACAAATGAGCATGACAGTAACAATGCCCGTGGTGATGATGGTGGTGGTGGTGACGATGAGGCTGATGAAAGTGAAAGTGACAGTGAAGAGGAGTTGCCGCGTAAGGATGTTAGATTTGTTATAACCTCAAGGCATGATTCTGATTTTTTAGATATGCATGATTAGGTTGTACGCGCTTGTAAGTGGTTTTTGTTGTATAAGACCTTGAGTGTTTAGTAGATTTACGCAGAATGCGTCATTTCTGCAGCTGGTTTGTTGGAAAAACCCATTGAAATTTTGCAAGATAAACGGGAAAGAAAGAAAGTTACGAGATTTGTTCCTGACGATAACCACACGTTGGCTACAGACAAGAAGAAGCTTGAAATCAAGGAAGGGTACGCATGTATATTATTTGGTGTATTAGGGATGCGTGTGCATGTGTGGTTTGTCAACCAGGAATGGTGGTATAAGATCATCAACAAGTATTTTCGTGTACTTAATCATACTCCTCGTTTCCTTGTGTCAGCTCTGGAGTGAAACTGAGCGAGCATCCAAGAGTGGAGTGGTATTTGCAAAGAAACAGAGCGGAGGATCTGAAAATTGTTCACAAACTGTTTTTCGGTGTCTTTGGCGATGTAAGTACTTTGATCGCTTTCTGAGTCACATGTAAAAATGCACAGGACATTATCTTTGAGGTTTTGATTGGTTTGCATGTAATGTTTGCGGTGTTGGCTTGGTTGGAACGTAATGCTCACCGTTACTACCTGAGCAGAGGTGAATAAACTGTTTTTTTCTGTATGCATTTTCCCAAACGTTTTTTCTGTCCATATTTTTTACAATCTGTTAGTGAACATTCACAGGAAGTTTTTCATAGAAAAAGCGTCTGTTCCAAGCGCAGAGCTTTACCATTTTACGCAGACCTGGTTGCTCCGCGTTGCCTGCTTTCAGTTAACTGCACCTCCTTGGCACTGTGGAACACTTAAATTGTCGCTCGACTGTGTTCCATCTTTCGTCTTAAGCAGTGCTTCCCTAACTTTTTAGGGCATTTACCACCTAATTATTTTAAGTGAATGGCGTCCATCTATAAAAGATGTATATTTTAAAATCCAACTCCTCTATGAGTGAATAAAGCCTTTTTCGACCATTGAAATTCATCCTTAAATTGTCCCTCTTCGACGTCGAATTACGCCAATGTAAGGCGTGCGTCCCATGTTGGGAATAACTGACCCAGAGGCTGTGACGTTGACAACCTGAAATCATATCCATGTTTACATAGTCGTTCAGTGTGCTTGGTTTTACAAGTCGCGAAACGTTACGTAGTTGTGCATTCCCGGAGTATAGTTTGGGTGGTCACCCATTCCAAACGTGCTTTGGATGGGAATAGCTTTCGGGTCCTTTCACCGAAGTTTTTTTACCTGACAGATATACACTTGCAAGAAAAACATCCGAAACTTCACCGGCTTTGCTTTCTCCAAAGACTCATCCGAATATCAGAAGAAGGAAGATTACCTTGGGAAGTGCGTGGGTTGTTTCTGTGATTCTGACGAGACATTTGCGTTTCACTTGCCGGACATTTTTCGCTTATTTTTCAAGGTTTACGTTGGACAATTTGAAATGGGCGTTGACTATTTGCGACGTTGAAAAAAAGAAGGGCTTAAAAGAAGATCTAATCAATGCACTTTTAGAATGGTGCTTGTGTCCGAAACCATCAGGAAAGGTATGTTTTTTTATCAATAAAGTTGGACAGTTTGTTCATTATCTCAGTTGTAAAATGTTCAGCGCGTCTTCAGATTTTGAATAAACCATCTCGCGTGAAGCCAACATCTGAAGTGCTTTTATATTTACCTCATTGAGGTGTTCGAACCAGGCGCAAGATTTTACGCGTTTGCTCGGCTCCAGTTCTGAGGGGCGATGCTGAGTGAAGAAGCCAACGACGCTCACGATATTTAACCAATGCTCGCGTGCTTGAGTTGATTTTAGAAAGCAACTTGTTTACAGTAACGCCGGGAAAGTCGTAAAAATTAGTTTGATTGTTGTACAGCAGTGGTTCTCAACTTTTTTTAGTAATGTACCCTTTGGGCAATATTTTGTGTATCAAGTACCCCTTGGATCAGTTTTTTTAAGGAAAATGTTAGGTACCCGGTATGGACGTGTAGGGACCCAATTTCTCTGATTCTAGGGACCGATGATAATTTTCTCTGATTCTAGGGACCCGATTTTCTATTCTATCTTAAAAACCTTGCCCTTAACTGTTATCATGAGCACAATAATTAGAATTGTACCTATAATTATACTTGTACGTTAAAATTTCATTATGAAGACTCGTAAAAATTAAGAACTTCGTGTGACCCTTGAAACACTTTTACGTACCCCCCATTTGAGACAAGGTTGCATAGAATTGTACTGAGTCTTGCTGCTGGCTTGCAAAAGCATTGTTCGACAGTGATTTACGTACAATGAGTTAATTTTGATCTTCAAAAGTTTTTGACTATCATTTGGAAAAAAGGTGTAGTTGCACGAGTTGCTTTTTTCTTGATTAAATTGCCCAAGGGACGAAAGGATTGTTTTTCTCAATGTTGGGTCCAAATTATTTCAGAAACAATAAACCTTTTATCAATTTACCTTCAATCGAGTTTTTTTGGGCATAGACCGAATTTTTTTAATGACCAAAAAAGTAGGCAATTCGGTCCTAATGTCTCAAAATGAAGAAGAGTGAAAACTGTTACGGCAAGTTTTAATACAACGCCTAAGCGAAATAAAAACAGCCTTCAATACTTGCAGTGGAAGTGGCATCAATGAATTCTATGTGAAAGTGCCATCGTCAAAGTTTTTTCTATGCACATAATTGTGTGTGACGTGTAATCGTTTAAATTTTGTCATTGCTTTTCAATACCCCTGTTGGCATGCACCATTGTTATGTTGCTAATCATGCATAATTGAAAAATGACAGTCATTCCATTTGGTATATCGGGACGATTGCTTCTTCCATCTCCTAAAGCAATGGATCTCAACCGGGAGTCACTTTGCTCACTGAGGGAGGAATGCTTAATTCCTGGGAGGGAACTTTCCAGGGGTGAAATTGGGGACATCCTGATAAGATGTTATTTTTCTGCTTCCGCAAGATCTGACAATTGTACCAATTTTGAAGCTTTTTCTTCTAGCTTGAGTTTCGTAAAGTAATATATTTAAAAAGCAGCTCATCTTGTTGGAATGACATTGTTTTGGGAGTAAATAGATAAAACGAAAGAATTTATTTACTTTTACTGACACTTTCGGTCGAACTGTAAACTTTCCGTTGTAAGCTACTTATCCTGAACAGTGTAAACGCGCATTATCAGAGAAAGTCATGTACGGTAGCTCGTTCAATAAACTTGTTAACATGCAATAAAACTCTTTTGTAATGCTCGTCTCGACACTTATATTTTTCGTGATTTATGGTGGGGAGTAAATGAATGAATGTGTTGGGAATTTGTTAAGGAGGAAACAAAACAACGTTGAGAACCATTGCCTTAAAGCATACTATATAAAGCAGTCAGCTCGTTATTATTAAACCAATTGGGAAGGATGTCATGCCACTGGCGTAGAGAAAAAAACGAGTAGGTTGGTTTGCTGTGTCTGTTTAGGTGCTAGTTTTTCAATTAAATGAGCTGTTTCACGCTTCATGAAAAGGTAGGAAAAACCTGCATTTGAGGAAAGAAGAAGAATGAAAAATGCCATCAAAATTTTTTACATTCCGCAAACGCCTGTGGTGATTAAAAAACGCACGTTACTTCGAAAAAATTTTGAGGCCTATTCGAAAATAATTGCTGCTTTGTTAACCTTGACAATAGGTGTTAGTTGAGTTCAATTTCTTTATCCACGCCTTTTGTACTCCCTTCGGAATGTCTCTGGTGATCTGCGGCGTCTATCCACGCTTGCTTGCGCCGGGAGTTACGCGGCTACTTTCGTACTGAATGCTGCATTGATGGAAAGTCCGTGGCAGCGTTGCTCGTGAACCTTATCCCTGCTCACAGCCATTAACATCCAGCAGGAGGCTCTGCTGTTTTTCAAATCTTCGAAATGACCCGACCGGGAATCGTACCCAACCCGCTAACTTTGTTATACACAGCCCACTGTGCACCACAGCAGATGTCGTGCTTGGTAAAGTCAAGTTTTGAAGGGTATAAGTACGAGTGAATACATCTAGTTAGCTGTTTCGTTGTACGTGACTCCCTTAACGTTTTTTGTAGCCTTTGCCAGAGAAGAAGGCGAAAAAACAACTGAAGGTTTTAAAGAAACGGAAACGAAAGGCAAAAACGTCGAAAGCAAAATCCAAAGAAGCGGTTGGTCGAATTTGTTTAAATCTTCGATCGCGTGGCTTCTAATGCTCGCTCTGTGGCTCAGCGTTAAGAAATACTTTTTGTGTAATAATGTACATAAAGGTCGCTCTTAAAGTTGCTCTGTACGTATGGCCGAATGCGTAATAACTTTGGATAAAGTTGAGTCGCGACTAGGGATAGGGGTGTGCATTATGGAACATCTAGCGCAGCGGTTCTCAACTCATTTTGAAACCCGCACCCCGTCCGGAAGGAAAAATCATTTTTGCACTCCCTGCACCATTTGTTGTATTGTTTTTGGTATTATCAGAGAAGTTCGCACCCCCAATTGAGAACCGCTGGTTTAGAAGTTTGGAATATTCCGGAATCTTTATTTTGAATCCAGAATATCGAATCCTATTCCGGAATAACTTGTTAGGAGCAAAATGAACTGATCGCGCAGAGGTTTAGAACGCCGCCACTGCCGTGAAGTTGTGTTGAGTGTTTCTTTCTCTCACTCAGGAGCGCAAAGAGTGCCACGCAAAATTTATTGCGACTGCAAAACTTATTGACACCATTCGTTTTGCCGACTAGGCAATTTTTTACGTTTATTTGATCCAAATTTATTTCGAATCTAAATTCTCGAAAACACTCTGATTTTTGGATCCGAATACTGAAGGATTCGAATCCATAGGATTCGATGTTCCATTATGTGCATCCATAGTCGCACCCATGGTCTTAATGTCTCTGCCGGTTACATAATTATAAATTAACTTACAAACACTAAGTCTTAAAAGTATATCAACGGATTTTTTGCATCCTTAAGTGTGGAGTAAGCGTTTTGCTTGGTAAAGGTTTAAGCAGTTTATTTTTTTTTAGGTTACACTTCATGTGCTTCCATAAATATTACATTCCTATTGCATTTTCTTAGTGTTTTCAGAAACTACAGTACAACAAACTTCTATTTGCAAAATATAGCAAATACTAATACTGTAGTGAAATTTGTTGATGACGTTGACCCAAACACGCTCGACCTGCGATCGGCTTAACGCCCGGTTTCGCCTGACGTTTTACAACATATTGTTGTACAGTTGTTGCACTGCGTACGTATTGTTGCACACTCGTATGTGCTCATGAAATTTCGTTTTGAAATTCGTCTGCACAGATTTGCTTGAGTCTTATTCTCTTCAGGTGAACAACTCCACAGTCGCGTCCGATTTGTCGTCGGATTCCGAGGTAAGCTTTCGGTTTCGGGCGTATTTATCAGGGATCGTACGGAGTCTGGAAAAGTATGGGAAAACGTTCAGACATTTTCCAGCCTGAAAAAGTTTGGAAAAACAGTTTTTTAGTCTGCTAGGTATAAAAAAAGAAAATAATTTTCCAAACTTGATCTTTTGGCATGCATTCTGATAATATTTTATTCTGATATTACCAACAATATCGATAAATTTTTACTTTAACTTTGTTACCTATCATAGTGTTTGTATTTCACCTGGGCATGTCATTCGAAAAAAAGGTATATTCGAGAGTGCGTAGGAACCTTAATTTATTTATTTCATTATCTGCGCCGTTTTTCTTGGGCTTCTTTTGTCCACCGCTTAATGTTCAATATGTAGGACGACAAACCGAAAGCGAAAGTTCCCAAAGTAAAGTCGCCAAAGCGCAAACCCGCTTCGGCGAATGCTACAAAGAAGAAGCCGCAGCAGGCGGCGAAGAGAAAAAGCGGACCGGCCGCCGGGTTGCCGAAAAAGATGGCAAAGATAAAGATAAGTGAGTCGGGGATAGTTTTTGCGGCTTTACGACTGCTCTTGTCGTATGTTAGTGGCTTAGCGCTGACATTAAAAGTAGTGGCGAAATGGTTCCTATTTCGTTACCTCCTGTTGTGCTTTCAGAATCTCCGAAGAAAGTCGGCGATGCCGATGATTCTGACGATTCCGACGCGCCCTTGCAGAAGAAGAAAACTTTCCCTACTGTAAGTAGTAGTAGTCCACTTGTAAAATCCGGTGTTACCCGATGCGGAGGTAGCCGCCTAATAACCTTGTAAATAATTTCAGTCCTTTTTTCCCCTTTAACTGATTCAGAGCGTCGTACTGACACAGACCAATGTCTGTGTCAGTAAGAACCCTGATTTCCTCTTCCACCTGCCTTTTCCATGTTTTCTTGGTGGTCCTAAAAAGTGCAGTGTACTTTCGGTTTCGGTTGGTTGGCAATTGTGGAAACCTTAGCGTTACTGCGGTCTGCATAACACATGGCCTATGACATTCAAATGTACTTACGCGACGGATGCCCTGACTTCGTAGTGAGTTTTTCGCTGCTTTTTGAAGAAGTTACTGAGCAGTGTGGTGAAGTGTTCAAAACAAGAGTTCTTTCCCACTGCAGTTTCAAACACACTAACCATTAAAATCAGATGTACACGGTTAAAGCGAGGCCCTCGCAATACAATGTTTGTTAATTTAGCTTCAAAATATTCACATGCAACAGGCAATTTCTGCACCTGCCGTCAGTAGCGACAAAAGGGCAATTGTCGCCATGTGCACTCGTGTTGGTTGAAAATTATTAATGGTTTTTAATTTTGACATCTATTAGTCTTTTCGTGTGAGCGTTTCCGGTAGACTTCAAGAGGGTTTTGTATAAGTTACAAGGAAGAAAGGATAATAGCTCCACCGCTGATTTTACCTTTTACTTCAAGCTGATAAAAATTTTCTTTTTTGTTGTCCACGAAACCTCAGGCTTCGTTAGCGAGTCACCAGGTGGTGCACGTTCGCGACGGTCGTGAAAAGCGCGCCGTCGAGCGGTCGTTCCGCGTTGACAGGCGGATTAGACGTAAAAAAAGCGAGTTCCGTGTATACACGGGCGTAACGAGGGGGGTGGGCAAGGGGGACGCAATCCCCCGGGCACCGAAAAGTCTAACAATGTCACAAGTACTTTCTTCAATACAGCACATTTGCTTCTGAAAGACCTCAAGGTCGAACATGGGGGCGCCAAACTTGCTCCTTGCCCCGGGCGCCATCAAACCTCGTTACGCCCCTGCGTGTATATACAGCGGTGTAACCACTTCTGTGTTTTCCAAGCGCAAAAAAGGTTTGTTCATTGATCTGTGGAGGTTGCGCGATGAAGCTCCATTTGTTATATGTCTGCAACATTGAAAAGAACTGATTAAAAGTTGAATGTAACCATCTGAAGTCAAAATCGCACGTGACGTTTTCCTCGTAATATACATAAGGATGTTTACCTTTGAAACTGCGCTGCGTTATCACGTAATCTGCATCTTGCGTTTTTCTACTTTTCAGCATCTGGTATACCCGGCACTCTGTAGTGGCGGAGCTTTGGTCGAGGCGCATTTTGAAAGTAAAACGCTCAACTTCATTCCCGTTGCTGACTGCATGTCCCGGATTGAGTTTCACAGTCACTCTTCGTTGCGTGGGTGTCGAGCTTTCAAACTTATTATAGATCAGTGTTTCTCAACCAGTGACCGCCACAGTGCAGTTTTCCGAGCGAGCCAGGGAGCTAGATGAAAAATATGTTGGAAACTTGGGATACAGTAATATCTAGACATCTCATCTATATAGCGTGGGAACACATAAATTTATTAACCTTACAACACAGCTCCGTCAAAATCGTTAATTTCGTTCTGATTTCTCGTTAAATGTTCTTCAGAACAAAGCTGCCTGTATATGCGCGCACAGAATTAATAAAACTGGATCATTGTGTTCAGCACTAAGTTTCCCACCGAATTGCATATAAGAATAAATTGCTACTTTAGAATAATGTGTGCTTCTTTATGCGTATAAAAGCGTAGCCTATGCTAGCAAGATAGTAGACCACACATTTTTTACCCAGTTCCTGGAAAAAAGAAAAAGGTTGAAAAACACTGGTATAGCTGGACGAAAACTTTTGGCGTTCAGATTTAATTTTGAGTCGCTGGTCTTGTGTAAAGAGTTGAATTTTAGCACCAAGTTTATTTCCAAGTTTGTCTTCAGAAAAAGGAAACTCAGGTCTTCGCTGCAGAATGTAAGGTTTTTGACCGACCAACTATACTTGTCTGTGCAGAATGCTCAGATCTACGCAGCGGTGGAGAAAATCCTGAAAGGCGCAAACCTTGAAGAAATCACGATGAGGAATGTGTGTTTGCAAGTATACAAGCTTTATCCCGAGTTCGACCTCTCCGAACGCAAGCCGTTCATTAAGGAATCGGTCAAAAAGGTTAAGATCATCTTGAACAAAATTCCTTTGAACAGAGTTGTGCTTTTACTTGATAACAGCTAGCAGATGTAAAACACAGTGCAATGTGATATTTACAGGTTAATATTTTTTAAAAATACAGTAGAATTTGCCTAATTCGTCACCTCAAGGGGATTAGAAAAAAGTGAAGAATTATGCAAACAGGTGAAAACTTCATCATAGAAGCTGGTATACTTTATTTATCATAGTAACTCGTATACATAGTGCTCTTATTTGCAGTAAATGCAAGTGTATGACGTTAACGGTTGAATACAACAATTAATTCCTTTGCTCTATCTGGACTCCTCCATTTAATCAAGCACCTTTTAAATCTTTAACAAATGTTTCCGCGTTCTCTCAATGGGGAGTCGGGTCGCGCTTCGAACCTCGTGTATAAATTCGATAAACAAATTGCGAGGTGCAACAATTCTCAGATAAAGATCCTTAATTTGTTTGAATTCCCACACGTACTAGCTGCTCAGACATCAAAAGCGAAACTGCAAATGATGAATTAGACGAACAAAACGCTTCTCAGGGATAGAAAGAGGTGACGAATTAAGCGAATTGACGAACAGAAATGTACACAAAAAAGGGATTCTACCGGGACCGACGAATTAGACGAGTTCTACTGTATTTATTGTTGAAGGGTTCGTTTTCACACGTCTTCCGTCTTATTTCAAGTTGTAGGAGTCGTATGCGCAAAAATGGCAGATCAGCGGCAAACATCGAAAATTCGACGAGATACGTCGTGCTCTGACGTTTTGATGCGCGATCTTTCGCAGTGGAACGTTTGCAGCATAAGTGCGGGGGGGGGGACTATTTGCACCACTGTTTGATATGTTTTAGTGTCCGCACACATCGCAACGATTGTAACAATCACTGACCGCTGTTTTAATTGAACCCCACTTGCTTCAAGATCGTGCTAACACGACCGCACAGTCCCGCTGAACAGAGGCGCGGTACGGTTTCCAAGGCTGCCACACATTGACCTTCGCATTATCGACGCCCTTTGCGCATCTTGCAGATCATATCCTGAGTCGGATCGAACCTGCGTCAGCGATGATGACGTCGCGACCAGCTTCGGTCGTGGTACCTGCGCGTAGACCTCGCGTCCGGACTCTATCCTGTCCGGGGGATTGGATCTACGCGAAAACGGAACATGTTTTACAGAGAATCTTTGAAAAACGATTTTACTGCCATGTTTCTCATGCCGCAACGTTGCGTCACCCCTCCAGCGAACGTGGACTGCTGCGTTTTCCAGTGTTCGCGCGCGCCACCCTGCGCAGCCAAGTTTCACGCCCATCTGGTCGGAAACACTACCATACAGCTGCCGTCGGCCACGTGCAACATTCTTCTAGCTCTGATTGGTTGCGTTTTTATTGTTTTTTCTTTTTATCGCGAAAAGTACAGCTAGGTGATCCGCCCTTTTTGTTTTGAAACAATGCTGTCTTACCGTACTATGGCCCAACTTTTTCTCACTCTCGTGCATCGCAGACAGACGCTTGAACTTGTCTTCTGTGACAGACACTGTTCTTTTAAAGCGCTGCTTTCTTCAGCTACGTTTTAGCTTCTCACGCCACCAGAGCGTGGCGCGCATGTGAAACGGGGTCTTTTTTAAAAGTTGAACCCCAACAAAGAGTTTGTTGTTGCTACATTTGTTCCTAGCGCGCTTTTTAAACCTGGCGAATCGTGACGATAACAGCATTTCCCGGTTATGATCGTTTTTGCTTTCGTCAGTGCCTTCATTGTAATACCCGCGTCGTCCTCTGGTTCCCCCTCTTGATCTGCTCCGGTAATTTTCCGGTTGAACTCTGACGTCAACAATGAGCGCTTCTCTGCGCCGGTTGACCAGCGATGCCCGCGGAACTCGTGCCCCCTTCGGTAGAAAAGTTCGTTCGCAGGATTTGGGTCATTCCGGCCGCGGACTTCGAGCAGCTCTGGTGATAATTCCTTCGGAGAAGTGTCATCTCATCCGATCCGGAAAACATTTCAGAATAAGGTCTGCTTTTTATTTGCTTTGGCTGTTGAGGAAAAGTATTGCATTCCTTCTCTGAAAATTTGCGGGCTCCCCCCCCTGTCACGAGTACCGGGAGGAGGTGGTTCTAGGAGCAAGGTCACCGCTTGTAAATATGTTTTTAAGTTCCTGGAGAGTTGCGTCTTCCCTGTTCCGCAACGGTCACGCATGCCGGACGGAACGCCGCCGCACAGTCGTTCAACAGATGACAAAAAAATCTCAGCGCGATGTGGTTGTGCGTGTCAGGGTTGCTGGGCGGTCATGCCCAGTCTCTTCGTTACTGTCTTGTTCCCCGCAAGCCATTGTACAGCGCGACACGACCTCGCTGAGTTCTCGCGATCCATATGGTTCAGTGCTTGGTTCTGAAATCGAAAAGAAGTTTGGCTGCGGCCCGGCTTGGCCACAGACTCTCGTCCACAACTCCCTCGGTCCGAATCATCTCGACACGCAAAGTGAGCGAAGATGGACCGACACGTTACAAAAAAAAAAAAAAAAAAAAAAAAAGCATTTGCTGCCGCGGTACTGTTGTGTATCCTAAAAGTTCTTCGATCTTGTGCAGGGCAGCTGCTAATGTTAACGAGTCCGAACCTAATCACTTGCATTTGGAAGTGAAGTTGACAACTTCATAGTAAAACGAGCTAGTTTAGTGCTCGCCTAGTATGCCTTGTTGCCACAACTCCATAAAATCGAGTCACTTTCTCGGGCCTGTGCGTTCGCCTAAATGTGCTTTGCCCATGTGAGGCATGATCCATCTTTGTTTTGTTAGGCTTCGCAAACTCTTGACATGGAAAGCAGCCAGTGGCAAGGTGTTTCGCGTTTTTTTTTGTAGTGTCTTGATAACTTGACCAACTTGTGACGCTGTGTCATTGATCGTTCCAAATGATACGACGCGTGTTGCCGGTATTCAATCGAAGCGCGATGGAGCAAATCATTCCAACCAATCAATTGGGTGCGGCCTCGCTGGCGGCAAAGTCTGAAATGTTAAAACAATAGCAATTAATAATACCGTCGGGATTTTGTTGCATGACTCTTGTACAGCGTTTTATGTTGGCAATACCAAGCTTTGCCATTATGACGGCTTGCGCTCAATAAATCCGTTTTTTACTGTAAATTTCAGCTTTTTCGTCAAACTGTTTGTTTGCTGGTGGCCTGTCACGTGGTACCCGTAGACGGTTTCACGTCGTTAGCATCAGAACCGCAGGTTTCATGTCTTCACCGTATGATGAGATCACTGGCCTTTCGTGCTACCTCGAAGCCCGTCCTAACCGTAAAGCGATCGCCATTCGTCTGCCTCCCTATTGGACTTCCTGTCATCCCGCACCAAGATCGCAGTAGGTCATACCGGTGTTGCTGTAGTGTCTTCATTTTTCTCCCCATCCCCCGGTTTTCTGCTGAAAACAGGTGAATGTGTTTTAGGTTAACATTCGCGTAAATCGAAATGGAAAGTACCAACTCAGTTTTACGAGCTTCAAATTGATTTATTGTTTCATATGACTCGGCTAATGAACAAAAACAATCCAAAGAGCCATCGCGCAAAAAATAAACCAGGGGTAGGTGAACATTAGAATGAATGAAAACAATGGCAAATACCAAAAGTATTACTGTGTCACATAGGATTGGTGAAGGACACATGGGATGGTGGTCATCTAGTCAAACAGCCCCGTTTATCGCTTTTAGCAAGTGTTGAACAACAGTCGGAAATAAACATATAACATGGTGAAGTAAATTTACGAATGAAGAGAGCATGCCAATGTAGATAGAGAAGTGGATCAAATTTAATTGAGGAAATTGGTGTGTTAAAAAATAAGTTTATAACTATAAAAATAAAAAGTGAAAAAAATTTTCTTTTTTTTGTACCTCAAACTATGGAGTGTAATTTTATGCGGAAAAATACGATGTGCACGGGAACGAACAAACAAAAAAGCAAAGACAAAAAAATCGCCACAAGAGCACGAGGAACAATGGTATCCTCATTGAATTTGACGAGAAGCTCGCAGTTTAACGTCATCATGACTGCAGGGATTTAGCCTTTGGTAACTGTTGTGCAACAACAAGAATATGTCCCCATCTTGGCCCATGGGTACTTGTCGAGTAGCAAAAGGATATATGACCAATTTGGGCATGGGTAGGCTACATCACGTGTGACAATTGCGCATGTAGTAGCATTACTATTCCGCAACATTTTAATTTGTGAGGTGAATCATATCGACATTTTGGCTTTGAGGACATTATGTGGCTAAAAAATGTAAAAGTATCCTTGAAAATCACATTTTCTTGTCTCAAGCTAATTTACTTCCTGGTGCATGCAGAATCGCAAGCTCGAGAAGAGCACGATTTTGGTGTTCGACCAACTGCCAATCAAGGTTATTGGCGGGATTTCGTAATTTTTCCTGCCTTTTTGGTGCCTTTACTGAGGGTACTTCACATTTTTTTGGGAAAATTCCTTTTATTTATACAAAATAAAAATTTTTCGAAATCAAACACGTTTGTTTCCTTAGGTAAGATGAGCTTGAGAATAATTGCTGTTGTTGAAAAAACCGTTTGTGCCGCTAAAACATTTCAGTAAGCCTCTGTGACGATGAGACAAAATTCTTGCCAGTTTGGCCTACGATTCCAACGGTGCATAAGCGTACGGCATGGGGATGCGACCGCATCCCCAACACTGAAAAATTGACCATTATTTGGGCAGAAATTTTCAACATTTGGGCAAAGTATACAGCTCCATTCACATGTAAGTGAGGCAGTGTACATTTTTCCCAACTTAGGCAAACTAATGGGCAAATCAACAGCAAAATAATGGCAAAAACGGCAAAATAATTTGGGACTATTTTTCCGTTTTTTAAACCCTTGATAAGGGGTAAAAAAAGAAGATAGACCCTGCCCTTGAGTGAACTGGAATCATGTGGTAATTCCAACGGCCTTCAAATTTGGGCCAACTAAAAAACTTCATTCACGTTTTGGGTAAAATTAGAAACATTTGAGTAAATTAGGAGCATTTGGGTACGGTCAAACAGTTTCAATTAAATCTGTGCAAATGAGAAAAGCTCCAGTTAAACTTGAGTGAAAATAAAAACATTTAGACTAATTGGAAACATTTGGGTGAAGTTAGGGTTGCCATACGTCAGGTTTTTCCCTGACATGTCCGGGATTTTGGTGGCCAAATATGCGTCAGGGAGAAATGTTAAACAGTGCTTCATTGTCCGGGATTTTGGAATAATGCATTTTATGAAAT
>Ga0210059_1007765_pt1 | contig 17002 bp, 10 predicted proteins | sample Ectturendosymbi2_FD_188042 | JGI IMG/M metagenome (GOLD analysis project Ga0210059, IMG submission 188042) | Ecteinascidia turbinata endosymbiont from Florida, USA - Sample 2 (SPAdes) (version 2) | ecosystem: Host-associated > Tunicates > Ascidians > Unclassified | place: Key West, Florida...
ACAGGAAATAGCGACCGACTGCGGTTATGTAGGTTTGCAGGCTAACATGTCGACGGTCGGACTATTCGCAAACAAGTACATCACGTTGAATCACGAATGGAATATTACTGGGAATTACGCAGTAAGAGTGCACAAAACATTAAAGCACTAATGTGTCCACTATAATATCTCAGAAGCCTGCACCAACCCAGGATGCTAAACTACCCTGTGTTTTTGTCTTGAAATCACTGATTTCAAATCCGGAATTTCATACTTGGTGGAAATTGCCCCCAATCCCCACACCTTCCTCCCATGGGCGTTCGCAGAGGTGTTATGGGGCAAAACGGGCAATTGCCCTTTCATGGAAATTGGGACTAAGAACCCAAAATTTCTAGAAAACCTGTAGCCAACAGCTTAATTCCGATTATTTGATTTAATTCTTGCAATGACAGTTTATTTGCCAGTATGACACTCTCACTGCACAAGAGCCAGGCTGTTCTAGTGTCATGCAGTGATGAGCTTTCAATTCACTCATTTGCGCTGCTTTCAGTGTTGCCACTGGGGTCAGTCTTGTCAACATCAGATTGTTGCCCTTTTCAACATCAGATAACATCAGATTTTCACATTGCAGTTTCATATGAACTAAATGCTTCTTATCATCATGAAAACTATGTGTACATAGGCATGTAGTCATCTGTAAACATCATGTGTCTTTGTTTTTTATCACCTCGTCTTTTCTTTTCACTGACTACTTATGATAGTACTGAAAGTTGTATTGCAGGGTTGGTAGACTAGATGACCTCATCGTCTTTCACCAATTCTTTGTGACAAAGGAACCATTAATGTTCATTGCTTGTGTAGAAATTTGCTTTAAATTATGCTATAGCTTCTGCATTAGCCAATGTTCTATGCAAAGCTGTGTGAACCATCGACTGTGTCAGCCATCATTTTGTTGCAAAAAAATACATTTACTATGAAATTAAACATAGGCGTAGCCAAGGGGACAAAGAGGTCATGGCTCCACCAAATTTCTAGTAGATGTTGTTTACTTGTGCTTCGAGAGGAAGTGTCCCAAACTAAATACGGTTGCTGGCAGAGTTGTAACCCGGCCTCATTTTGAAACCCGGCCCGAGCCCAAAATCACAAGCCCAACTCCGCCCGAGACGGACATTGATTTTTGAAGCCCGATTTAGGCTCGAAAGTCAAATTTACCAAGTGAGTCAAGATATGCGCAACTGCGGGGTATCAAAAAACGGAGTGTACGGATATAGCTGCAGGCACACGGTTTTATCACACCCAAAATAGCAACCACCTTGACCAAAACATTGGCTTAAACAAGCATAAACTTAGCCTGTTAGTCCACGATAATGTCACGGAATGTAATATTTCTCAATAAAAAAAGAAACTATCGCGAAAATATCCACGATGGTGCGAGAGTCATACAAAACCATCCCTAGGATAGCGCTATAGCCTATTTGTAGGCCATTGTTTCTTGAAGAAGCCAAGAATCGCGAAGTGATTGATCTTTTCGAAGTAACGCCATCGCGTGCTAATTTTCTTACCGCGATCACCTTCTCAAAAAGAGTGTGAGTCTAATCCGAGCTGAGAACAAAAGAACGCAGCTGTGTTTGCAAATAGAATTAGCTGAAGAAACATCACAATCACTTCACTCACACTGTGAGTCACAGAAGTCACTGTGGTGAGCACAAAAAATTTACGTCACGAAAGAAAAAATCATCATCTGAATGTTATAAAAGTTTTGGCCCGAAATCGGCCCGATGCATTTTGACAAACTTAAGCCCGAACCCGGCCTGACCCGAAAAGCCCGGCCCGACATCACTCTGTGTTGCTCGCTTAAACTTGAAATATTTGGCTCTTCCCAAAATTTCGGGCTGGCTACGCTGCTGAACGTGTTAAAGTAGCGCGACGAACCTTTGAAACAGGGCGAAGTATTAACATTAATTGGAGAAGTCGGTCATGCGTAATGTATATGTATTCTCAACTCAACGCTTCTTCAGTTTCGAACGATAACCAAATCCACATTAGGGTGAAAAATTGATGAAAGAAACTTAAAAATCATGAATCTAACTTATTTTCATCCTCAAAAGAGGGGAAATGTGGAAAACATAAACAACAACCCAGTCAACATCAGATTTGTCGCCAAAACATCAGACATCAGAAATTTCTCCGAAAACATCAGAAGTGGCAACACTGGCTGCTTTGTTTGCGGAGGCAAGTTGGGAAACTTGTGAGCGGGTTGTTTAACAGTTGGTCTTTATGGCGTAACAATAACATGGTAACCAATCTTCAAAGGTTCACTTCAACCTGGCGTAGCAGGTGTTTTTCCGCATGTGACTGTTGAACGCAAACATCTTGGCAGGTAATGCAGCGCGACAATGACTGCTGATAGCGTTAAGCTACATAGTTTTATAATGTGAGAAAAGAAGCATGAGTGAATCTAGCAATGTTTCCACAAGTTTGAAAAATCTCTTATTAGTGTGAGACTGAACGCTTCGGTTTTTGTATGGTCACCGTTACAAAAACAGCAAAGACAAACAAGGTTTCATTGAAAGGATGTTTAATCGCTTTGGACGAGATGGCAGACGTTTGCAACTGTTGTTTTTAAGTGACCCTTACAAGTTTTGCTAGGTAAAATGAAGTCATCATTTGTGGTTTCTTTAAAGACCATATCATCATTCCTTAAAAAGAAGTAGCCTGTTTGGAAACTCTCCAGATAGCCTCTTTTGTGAATTATTGGAATATATCTGGCTATTCCTGTCAACAAAGCGCATTTTTGAAACTATTTCTCGAAGATGGGGCATTTTTTATGTGGCAAAGAAATGGTAAAACGGTTTGTGAATGTCCATTTACATTGCATCGTCAGCAACCTTGAAATTATACGCAAAGTGGCTAAATTCCCCCTCCCTGGGGGGGAAATTGTAGGGAAAATTATTGCAAATATTATTGCGGACGCGCATACCAATGTTTTTCTGTAGCACGTACAGGCATAAGAAAATGACGTTCTTGAAACGAGATAGTGCATTTGGTAGATTTGCGTAGGTAAGGGTGGGCAAACATTTATACAGAGGGTCAAATTGAAAAGTTTATTGCTACCGGGGTCCGCTAATATTACTGTACATTTGTCTACTTCAATTACAATTTACGTTTCAAAATATGAATTATTTTACGCTTGTATTGTTTTGTTATATATATTTTACCCGTGCATCATTTTTCCTCGAAAAATGCCCTCGCGGGCCACATTCTAGAAAAACCCAATGTGTTTCTCTTATTTTGATAAATTAGATTTTTAACCCAAGGGCAAACGATATGTTTAGTTATGATTGTGATCAGGGCTTCTAACAGCTAATATTTTCGTGGTGGGGAGTTGGAGGCAAAATGATTGTAACGGTTTTAGAAAATTCGGGGGGGACTAATTGTTGGGTTAGGGCCCTGATGCCGATGAAGGCTTATATTAGATGGGACTTTATCCGAAACAGTTGCACAATTTGGCAATGGCTGTGCCAAATAAAGTTGTTCAGTGCGATTACCATTGAACATAATAGCGTTGTATTCGTAGCTAAGCAATAAAAAGACGATGTCCACCTGGTAGGGTTTGGTAACACACTTTATGGAATAGACGTCGATTGGTTACGAACGAAGATAAGGGATAACACTATGCACGCGTAATTGGGAGAGCCCGGAACCAACATGTAGACCAAGTTCGTAGGTCACGTTGGAGGCATGCAAGCCAACGCTTCTCAACTACAGCCGGTTTTAAACCTATTTAAAAATTTTGATCTACTGTAAATGGGCCCGCGTCTTAAAAGACCCGGGCCAGTGGCGACAGAGTTAACGTTTGAAGCCTGTCATATATTCTATGAGAAACAAACCATTACTGAAACGTAAAGTGAACAATGAAACATTCTTTACATTACTGAGATTAGATTATTAAATTTATTATCATGGCCTACTATCAGGGTTGCGTAGTCAGAGGTAAAATGTCCGACTCCGACACCGATGCCGACTTTTCCAAAATTTCCGACTCCGACTCCTTAACATAACGTGAGTGAAGTTTGGCTGTCAACAATTTTGTAGCAACTAGCAATCAGTGTAAATCGTGGTACACAGCAAGGATACTCTGTTTCAATAAAAGTTTCAAAAGAAATTGTACCATTTCACCAGGGACGACTTAGGATTCGTAACTTAGGAGGGCGATATAAAAAATGGTTCAATTGGACTTCCGTATTCGGAGTCGGATAAAAAATGTGGCTCCAACATGAACTCCTAGTGTTCTTAGGAATTCGACTCCGACTCCATCCAAAAACCTCCGACTCCTTCCGACTTCGCAACCCTGCCTACTATAAGTAGTGTATGTACATACTTTGTTTTAGTTAAAGAAGCGGATACTACACAAAATGCAAACATGCATAAATGTTTACAACTATGTAGATTAGGTATCCCGCCATCACTTCTGTAATTGGGCACCGCAAAAACACATTTTTGTGTCTTTTGCTTAAGCCTCTAAAATGATAAACAATTAAAACTAAATGGTTGCGGCTTGCCGATGACTGAAAACCAACTAAGAAGAAGGTTTAACGAAATATGCTCGGTCCATAGATGCGCATGTTAAGAAGGAAGATAAAATAGGAAGAGTAAATTATGAGAAAGGTGGCGAACAAGCAGAAAAAGCAAGACCCATAATCGAGAATGAAAAGCGAGACCTATTTCAGTTTGTGAGGGTTTGATTCTGTTGTCTACGATGTTTTATGATTCCTTATATCTTTTCTAAGGACGAACATAATCTTTCACTTTAAATTCTTGCAAGCAAATTGGAGGGGTGGAAATGGCGGCATTTTATGGTCAGCCCCGGGCGACACTTAGCCTCGCTACCCCACTGCTCCGACCTATGGCTTAGTCGCATCGTAGTTTGGAGGCAGCAGAACTACCACAGGTTTCTGGAAACCATGAGGTGTTTCCAGATCTCCCCAAGCTGCTGCCCACGCCATCTTCTCGAGAAGAAACGCGTGTTTGAAAATGAACAAATGAGCTAAATATCGAGTACAAAGCAGTGTTTAAATTTATACTTGTGACATTGTAGTGAGCCATATAATCAATGCCTGTTCAAATGTTGCTTGCCACAGATGGACTTTGTTTTAGTTTTGTCAAAATCATTAAAACTCGAATTCCCTTTGAATCAAAATTTTACTACTGTGAACTTTCCTGTTAGATAAATTGTGTGAAGATCGAAAATGTTAACGGTTTCCAACTTTTTACTATTCGTGATCCTCAGCCACCTGAATATGAATAATATCATTTTATTAGATCATACTAATGGTGCGCGATGAAGACCAATGGATGGAAAGTTGGAAAAGGCAGTGTGAGAAAAATAGCACCGATTTATATCGACGTTATTTTATTGGCTGGCTTTCACCTTCTGCATGGACGTGGGAGAGATTCAATGCCCTAAATGGTTTGTTTCTAATTAATTCATTGTTATTAACATACAACGAGCGGTGTGCATAGAGAATCTGCGCCAGAGTGGTTGGTATGTTTTTTCTAACAGAATTATTCCCATTGGAGGGTGTTTTCTTACCATGATATTGATTGTATAGTACACACAACGCAGCAGACATAAGCATATATGGCAGTAACAAGGAACACACAGATACATAAAAGAACTCGAAGATGGATATGTGGCGGTTACAGAAAAGCTTAGGCTTTATGACGCTAACACGATTGCTTAAAATAATTTATTTCTTGATTCAACTTTAACTGGTTGGAAGGCTTGGCCTTTGTGCAAAAACATGATCAACTGATTTTTTGATCAGCCAACCTAAAAATGTTTCGGTAACAACGCACAAGTATTCATACAGGTCAAAGCCAAACCAGGAAAAGGTTTTTTTGATTCCACACAAGTATACAGACACTATGAGAATTTGGAGAAAATTTCAGATTTTAAGATCTTCCTTCATGCTTCTGCGGGCCACTGCGCGGGCCGCTATTTGCCCACCCCTGCACTACACTGACCTGAGCACACAAACGTAACTAGTTGTTCTTAGTCTTACACAAAAACAATTTACTTTAACAATGGACCCAGTACGAATTGTGTTACTTAAACTTATTTAGGCAAAATTCGAAATTTAAAAGTGGGAGGACCAGGTCCTCCCAGAAAAAAATGTGGGGAACCTAGACCCATGCGGCCCCCCAGGTTCCGCCACCTATGAGCCTACGTAACACCTAGTTTTGCGGGACATTATTTTCGTGTTATTTCAGGTGAAGTGTGGTTGGCCTATTATTTGCCAATTCACCATTGCTCATGTTGATTTCTGTTTAATATCAAATATATCTCCATGTCGTTATGCATGTATAACTCTAGAATAAAATTTTTGACATTAATTTCGCCTATTAAAATTTGATGTCGAGCCTGAAAAATTTGATTGTGAAAAGACTTAGCTGAGTGGCATAACTGACAGAAGTTACAAGGCAACAGTCACCAACAGACTCATAATAGCTTTGGGACACCAAGGGGACGAATAATTTTCTGAGGGAGGCCCAAATTTCACATCGATAGCATGTAAGAAAACAATGGTTATGCATACAACATGTCCAAGACATTTTTTCAGCGAGGAGAAAGTTTTTTTAGGGGGGCGAAGCCCTCCCCTTAGTTACGGGCCTGGTTACCAGATGATTAGGTATGCAGAAATCACATTGTAGGCTAGATCGGTATATGGGTATGTGTTCAGAAAGACTTCTGGTTCGTTTTCTTTTGGATGTCTTGAAATCGTCTCTAGTTGGCTTGGGTAATACGGCTTCGGAGTTTGATTGATGTTGGGAAAGAGTATTAGACAAACGATGTTTGGTTAATCGAAAGGGTACCCAACAGCATGCAGGGGCTGGCAAGGGCAGATTGAAAGGATACATCCTCCATCCATCAGCAGTAAAAATGAATTGTAAATCAGTTTGTGAAGTAGGCTACGAAAATTTTGGCAAACATTTTTGCTACTGTAAGAGGATAACAATGGAGATTTGGCTAGGGGTGGGGCTGCATGCATGATGCCCAGCAACTGAAGATTTGTAGCATCTTTAAAAAGCAGAAATGTGCAAGAAAAATATTTAGCTACTATACAGTACCTTGCAATATATATATCGTACCTTGCGAATTATCGTCTTTTTAACGTTAAGCAACTTAAACAAGACATCAAATCGCGCTGTAACCCCCACTTCTTATAAAATGCATGAAAATCGATGTGTTCTACTTAAGAGTGATATGCATGTGCGACCAATGCGATTCACCGTTTTGTGCACTCCAACTGGCAGCTCTGATAAAACCCAATTGATATGTTCTACGATTTTGCTGTGCTTGTTTGTATCATAGTCTGATAGTAGTGCAACCAAGCTGAACTACAGTACCATGTCCAACAACAAAATTAAGTTTAATCATTTCTAAATCATTTGTAGGGATAAAGCAAAGCGTGATTAGTGTTGCTTTGAAAACACCTCTAGAAAACTAGATTGAGAATCTGTATTTATAAGCCTTCACTTCTGCATCGACCCGATAACTATATTGGTTTTACATCAAGCTGTACCCCCACATTTTACAAGAAAATTGCGCCCATGATCTTGTGACTTGAGTGTTGTCACTTGCTAGGGCGAGAAGAGCCGTTCTCCGTCTAAAAAGGTCGGGAATACGTTTCAGATATTCTTTTGTCTGATCTCATTACGGATATTTGAAATAGTGCCAAATACTTCCCTTCAGCATGCTTTAGGGTATATCTTTAAGAAACTTTTGTAGATTATAAAAGATTGTTTCGGACACCAACAATGCTCTTAGTTGTTGTGCAGCCTGTGAAAAATGGAGTCCATCGTTTTGGACCTGCTTCAAAAGTTTTTGAATTCATGGTAAGGTACTTTCAAACCGTGGTGATTCTGTGACAGATCGCAAAGTTCGTCCAACAAAAACAGCCATTTTCTTGGCCTTCAAAAGGTATGCAACTTTGTGCGATACCCAATGATTGTCACAGAGAACGTGGGGTATGTAAACAAGTCAAGTCCTTTTTTGTTTCCTCCTATGCGACTTCCCCCTAAAACGCCTGGTTTGGATCTGCCACTGCTAGCACGGCTGCAAGCCAAATCCTAAAGTATAAAACATTTGCCTGCGACTTCCAATTTAAAAAATTTCATGTGATCTTCAACATGGATGCAAACTAAAAAGATCCTTAGACCACTTTCTTAGATTACGTTGGTGACGTTTTTCAAGTTTGCATAAAAACCTGTGAAAACAGTCAAATAGCAAGTGAAATAGCCGTCGATGCTGCCATAAATCTTTCCCATATTTGTCCGATAAAAACTTGATTGCTGCAAGATCGAGTTGAGAAACTTAAATTAGTTTTTATGCGCTTGTTTCTTATACCCACTCATCGAAAGCAGGGCGTGTTTCCCCGTGAAAGGGGCGAACTCTCCCCTTGGAAATTTTTTTGCCCCGGTCCGCACCTTTCCAACCATGAGCAAAATCTTGCGTTTGAGCGTGTACAATAGTTTCAGTTATTTCTACAGAGCATCGTCTCTTTGACTCTTATGTCAATTCTGGTCACGTCTGTGTTAATATGATTCATGAAAAACTAGCATTTGTACCGAGATTGTCCATTTCAGTTCAATAATGCGAAAAGAAGTGCGGTACTTTTCAGGTGAACAGGCCAGATGTAAAACTGCAACGGGATCTGTCTCGTTTGCTTACCACTCGCTCAGGCACGATGTCACCTCGTGCGCAAAGGACATAGTTTGCACACTCAAGAAAAAATGTTTCATTTTGAACTTTGCAGATTTGAGTTTATTTTCAACGCCACCCCAACGCCTCTGGTGGAGAACAAAAGTTAATGAAACAATGATGAGGATTCGGTACCGCATGCACAACCACTACGTTTCAACGGTAAGATAGCTCTCTGCCGCTCATGATGACATTGAACAAGCGGTATTTTCTGGAAAGCCTTTTCCAAACAGTATTTTCATTTTGCCTTTACCTGGAACTTCTTAAGCTTTCTCCTTTTTCAGGCGAGTAGCAAGAGGAAACGGCTTGCATGAATTTTATTAGTGTTAGGTAAAATGTTTGTTTTGGCATCTTCACTTGCACGTCAACTTAGTAATGCTAGGGTTGAGCAAATCCGTAAATTTTCGAGAAGTTATTAGATCGCCAAGTGCTTTCCTTGGCGAAATGGTTCGCTGAACCCAATTGTAACGTTGAAATTGAGCTCTTATCGCTATTTCGGTAGGAACAGCCGCCATTTTTAAATGATGCCCACGTTTGACATTTTCCGATAAATTGCAACTAGTGTTTCTTAAGCTTTGCTTGCGACATGTCTTTTTCGGGCAGCTGGGGTTAGATCTAAATTTTAAGTTATTTTCTAATTGCAAGCAACTTCTTCTTTTGAGCCAGTTCTTCACAACCACTGCTAGGCCAGACTAGATCTCGGGGCAGTTTTGAGCAGCCATTCGGTTGTCTCATCGTCCAGAACCGTCAGGCCGCGCAGTCCATGAGGAGGTCGATGGATTGGACATTGGAGGACAACATGGTCAACGTTTGTTCTTCTGCGCCACACTCACAGGTCGCAGAGCAGGCCATATCCCATTTGTACAAGCAGGAGCGGAAGCGTCCGACACCGGTGCGTAGGCGGTTAAGCCTCGCTGTTCTTGGGAGGGTCATTCCGAGGGGGTTGCTGCCCGTGTCGGGGATGAAATCAGAAAGTGCAGTGTCTTGTAGGGTTCTCCACCCACTCCGTATTCCATTGGTGATCCGCCCAGTGCGCCGCACGTATGTTGTTGTCAGACAACTGATGAGTTGTTGTGCGGCGGGTAAAACTGGGTGTCTTGATGTGAGGCGACGTGCATTTGCACTCGATGGACAGGTGAGAGCTGAGTGGAGCAGGTACCCAGACTCCATGGCACGACGTCCTAGAGACAATGTGGCTCCATTGCAACGAAGCTCAGCTGGTTGGATGCCTGCGAGGATAGGCAGGTTGTCCGCTGATGTAGGATGCAGGCACCCAGTCACAATTTGCAAGGTGTCCTTGATGGCGGGGCCAATAAGGCGGGTATGAGCACTGCGACACCAGACAGGAGCGCAGTATTCTGCGGTTGAATGCACCAGGGCAAGGGTGGCTATATGCGCAGCGTTGTTGCTCCAGCACTCCAACCGGAGCCAGAAAGCCGCCTAAATAACGCGACGCGTGATGTCAGCTTGACTACAACCAACTTGATAGTACAATCAAGTTGATAATCTAATAATCAAAATATGACAAGAACGAAAAAATCATGATTTCGGAGTGATTATCCGCAACAGACATAGTAAAAACGCATGTCCGTCGCAATCAGAAGACACAAAATATGACAAGAACGAAAGAGAGTAAGTAAATAATGGATAGATATTGTTAATGAAAATAGTGAATGAAAATAGTGAAAGTTAATGAAAATAATGAAAATAGTTTTGTTTTATCATCGTTCTTTAGCAATATTACGTTAAAACAAAATTAAGACTGTTCACATCATTATAAGGTTCGGATTCTGGCTTCACAGAATTCTTGATTTAAATGCTTCCAGCAAGAAAATTTTCCAATTTGTGGGCACCATTCGTGGGCATGACTCAGTGTCAATGAAGGATTTCCGGAGCAACTTTCAGACGCTGGTATGAAATTTCTAGGAGCATTTCGTCTTAGTTCTGGATGTTGGACCTCCGGATATCAAAATCCTTAATTGGCCCACCTTTGTTTTTGCATCTGTCCAATGTCAGCAACTGAACCTGATTTTACTTTAATCTGCTTCCTTCAACAGTGCAAGATGTCTGGATTGCTTCACTGTCTCCAAGAAATCTTCTTCGGCTTTCTTTTCTTCACCTGCTTGACTTCGTCAGATTCAGGACTCCATTTTCTTCACATGTTTCTCTTTTCAAAGGATAAATTTATAAATGACTAGACGAGGTGTGGCAATAACCACAGTCTTTATATAGAGACTCTGGATCCATGCGGCCCGACCGGAGATTTTTAGTCTGTTGTCCAATTACTCGAAATCACTTTCACAAACGAGATTCATGAGAGGAGCATGTCACATCTTGGTACCGTCTCTCAGAGATGAGCCTTGGACTGGACTTGGATTGGACTGGGTCCGGACTATAACGAATTTTGTTGTTTTTGGATTGGATCCGGGCTATAAGTCGCTTTAAGAAATTAGGATCAGGACCGGATTTGGACTGAGTTAATGGAGAAGAAATGTGGTATTTTTGTTGCGAAAAGCAGAGATGAGCATTGGACTGGATTGGATCAGGACTATAGCAAATTTTGATGAATTTGGATTGGATATATACCTTAAATCACTTCAAAATTTAGGATCCAGACCGCATTTGGACTGAGTTAATAGAAAAGAAATGCGGCATTTTGTTTTGAAAAGGCTGCATTTTTCAAATATTTTGGACATGGACTTCACATTTGAAAACATTTTTGGACTGTGGTTGGACTTGGACTGAATTTTAAAAATCAGGACTGGTCTGGATCGCAAAATATGTCAGTCCGCTCATCTCTTCTCTCTAGCTCTATTGGTCGATGAGGTATGACTGGACAAAGTCATAGCCACTGTAGCAGACACATTATAATGGTCTGTACATATTAAGTGTTGATCTGATTAAAGAAACAAAGTCCAAACATCAAGCTATAAGGACAAGAGCCACCGGCTTTCAGTCCAAAGGCTGTGACCAGTCAAGCATGAAAAACGTGACACGCAAACGTCACTTTGAACAGTCTGACAAAGATGAGAAACATTCAAACAATGACGTTATGACAAAATCCCAGGAACGGACTGTTAATAAATTATGTCAACAAATGATTAATATGAGAAACTGACGAACATAAAATGAATAATGATATGGCCAAAGCTGAAGAGGCCATGAAAAAATGATGTCATGGAAAATTACTGAAAAACAGCCAAAGCTGATGTCATTAAGAATCATGAGCCAAAGAACCATTAATTTTATGATGTAATGTTTTATAAGGAACCAATAAATGATTAATTAGGGACTTTCCAGAAGATCTGGATATAAAAAGGCCGATTTTGGCAATCCAGATCAGTTCACTTTTCGACTCTGAACTGAGAACTCCTTCCCTGGTCTACGCCAAGAAATTTGGTTTAGCCTTCGAAGTAAAATTGAGGCTCTGCCTCATGGTATGCTGAGGCTCGGAAGGTATGCCATGAATGCTGCTACTTGTAATACAGTTCTTGTACTTATCTGTTAGCGGCTTGAGTTCTCAGACCGAAAGCAATGTTAATGACTTGCTTTTTGGTCAACACTAGTGGCATGTCCGGGTGAATTTATGATACTCAGAACCATAAATTTGGCTTGTCCAAATTAACTTCTGCCACACTAATTGATGTTTGTCAAAGACAAATTTTATTGTCTTGTATGACAAAATTGGCAAATTTAGGAAATCAGTACGCAAATTAGGAAATCAGTTGGGGATTAGCTAATCAGTTTGTGGTTTTTGAGCCATAGTTTTCGAACCTCTAACGCTAGAAAGTCAATCATGGGCTCTAAAGAATCAGATTTTTGCCTCGTTTTGTTTACAACAAAAAACACGATCTACCCCTTGTAGTTTACAAACCCGGATGACGTCATCCGAAAATCACGTGGCCTCGCTCACTTCTTTCACCCAAAAGATTCCCTCCAAAGCAGTAATGACTTACTTTGGTTGAAGTTTTGTGTTAGTTGGGATCTTTAGATGTAGTCCAAGCCGAAAAAACGTTTCGAAAAAGCCCACAGGGAAGTGAAAGAAATTTTTGGAAAAGTGCCAAACAACCCTTCCGGATAGTTACAAATTTGTATTTTTCTCCAAGATTTCAAATGCAAAAGTAACTTTTTAACTCATCGGATCGACTGCTGTCTTCCGAATCCGAGGATGTCTTCACTGACTCTCTAGCGCAGCTATGTCCAACCCGCGGGCCGCATGTGGCCCAGTCGAAGGTTTCATGCGGCCCAGTTTAGGTTTTCGCTGTAGTAAAAGTATCCTACATATACCTGTCTTTATTTTGATAATCTTGAATTTGACTTTTTTCATGCAGGTGATCCTCAGTGCCACTTTATCACCTCTGTTACCATTGCAGTTAGGATTCGAACGCTTTCAATACGTCAGCTCAAGCTAAATTTAGTTTGCTAAGATCAAAGTAAGCCATTCAATGTGCGGCCCTCATTAATATGTCATTCAATGTGTGGCCCTGGTTTAAGGTAGTGCCGTAATTTTTGGCCCTGTAAACCATTTGGGTTGGACATAGGTGCTCTAGCGCAATCCGTTCGCGAGTTATCGCCAATCATAACTTCAAAACTCACGATCGTGGCTTTTGCGGACGTTCAAGTGTTTGTGTGTCTCGAGAATAGCAGCTTGGTGATAGTGATTTGACCATTGAGTAGGCTGCAGATGTCAGTGATGTGCCCGAGTCATTTTTGTTGAGTCAGAGTCACAAGCCCTTCGAGCAGTGGCGTGCAGAGGGGGGAGCGAACGGGGCGCTGGCCCCGGGCATCCAAGGCAAGGGGGGCATCCAAAGAGTGAAAATACAAAAATGTAAATGCTGTAACCAGATTATTTTTTCTCTTGTAAGTCTACTAATATATGCTGCGTGGATTTAATTTTTCGAAAGTTATTTTGTTGTCAAAACTAATTTTTACGTGTTCAAATGCCAGTAACTCCAGGTTCTTCATTACCAGGGACATACACTCTATACTCTATAAGTGTACGGCGCACATCCAATCAAACTGATAGTGACGTGACTTGTTCCAGATCGTGCGATCAAGGGAAAATCACAAAAGTATTGAAAGACAATCAGGGTTGAGAAAAACCCGTTTTTTTAAGAAAAAAACAACCCACTTGTTTTTTCAAATCCGAATTTGTTTTTTTTCAAAAGAAACAAGTTTTTGCTCTTTTAAAAAAAAACACAAAAACCCCATTCGGAATTGTTTCTATTGCATCATGCAATATCTCCACTTTCAGAATTACACAATAATAACTTGTTATACCTATTGTGGCATTCAAATTTGAGGGTAAAGAAATGTACCCCATCTTTGTTTTCGCGAAGTGCTGTTGGTCAATTCACTCCAAAGTGGTAAGGCTTGGCAAGAACGCGCGCAGCAAACAGAGAAAAGCTACTCCCACACAAACTCTGCAGTTTCACGTCAAGTTTTGAAGTTTATGTAGATTCCCTGTTAGTTCAACATCTTTATAGTGTATTTTTTAACATATTGTTTGGTGTGGTCCAACATCAGAAACAGCTTTAATGCAGAGAAGGCAGAAAATTAGATGAAAAAATATCGATTTTACAGAGCTGAAGAAGATAACCAGTAGAATTTACTCAAACTGTTCGATATATTCTCTTTTTTTCAAGTCCTTCAAATTCCGTTGATGTTCGTTTTGCTTCATTAAAAATTACAAGTAACTGGAAGTGTGCTGCTTATTTTATTTTCACTTCATAGTACATTCTTCAAAGGAAAAGTAAAGAGTGGGATTTTTGTTTTTTTTAAGTGGGCTTTTCAAAAACAAAACTGGTGTTTTTTTTGGTTGGGTCCAATTACATCAACACTAAAGATAATTATGGATGTTTAATTGAATTTCTGAGCCAAATTTTAAAAACTGTCCTAACAACTCTCGTATTTGATTTTATGATGCATCACTAGTCTCCCGTTTCGTTTTGGTGCTAAAATAGTCGCACATCTGTGCTTGCAATATGTGCTTCGTTTCGAGTTTCGTCATTCATTGGCAGTTCAGGCGAATTGATCATAACGGCTTGCACAAGACCGTATCTTTTCAGACCTTAGTAATTGTACGTATAACAGCCACATAAACAAAAAAAGAAAATTTTCTTGCATACTTCATGCGCATTCTCAATTCATGGGTAGTTATCAAGTTTCAAGCTGTCAACCCTGGGTGTCCGCCATCCCAGCCCCATACCTTCTGATCGACAGCTATTCGACGAGACATTCGCGCAGCCTTGTATTTTTGCAGTTGTGAACTGCGCTGACGTAGCACTGAGTGTGTTCTACTCAGGCCCGTCGCCAGGATTTAGCAGCAGGGGGGCCAAAAAACAGATGGAGGGGCCAAAAACCAGCAGGGGGGCCACATTTTTAAAATACAGTATTGGATGTATGCAGCAACCGGGGGGCCAAACGTGAAATGGGAGGGCACCAATTTCAAATGGGGGGGCCGGGCACCACTGGACCCCCGGCTGGCGACGGCCCTGGTTCTACTCCCCTGTTTTAACGCGTTTCCCCATATTTTTGCAGTCATGAAATGCTGTCTTAGGAGACCGCTGATAATTCGTTCATTGCAGTGACACATTGTAGCCAACAACCAGAGCCGTGTGAAAGGTTGTTGGCCCCCCCCAAAAAAATCCAGATGGGGCTCTTCAATATCATCTTTAATATCACGTAACCACAACTTTACAAAATACTGCTATAGTGTCCGAACGTCCACAATTATTTTTCGAAATTAACGAATCATGATATTACATGCTTAATTTACAGGCTCTGCATTGAGGGCAAAAAACAGAAGAGTAAAAGTCAAGGGTAGAGAGATGGCTCTAACTTACTAATACAATATACATTGTGGGGCCCCCCGACCGGGGGGTGCGGGGCTGCCTTGCCACGGCACTGCCAACAACAACGGGTAAAGAGAGTGCGTGTAGAATAATATACACAGGGACGCCGGAAAATGGAGATGTGGAGACGGCATTTTCCCTTCTACCCTTTCAAATGAGGAGCAACGGGGTCGGAGGTGCCTTTTCATCATAGGTGTAGGAGCAGGCAAATTTTGGGGTGCGAAGGATTTTGACCGAATTTCCCCAAACTTGCCCGAAAAGTTTATTGTGCAACTTCTGCTTACAAATTTTCTCCCACAAAGATCATGAAGACCTCTTTTTGGTGTAACCTCCAAAAAAGGTCTTCATGTGTTTTTATAAAAACCTTGGGCGCCATTTTTTGAAGTCAAACAACGTTGGGCGCTTTTTTTACCCGGACTTTCAGAGCTTCTGCCCAGATTTTCAGCAAATCAAAGCTTTTGGTGGTGCGCTTGCAACCTCTTCAACCCTCAACTGTTTTATTTCTGCCCGTTCCCTACAGAGCCGTCGCCAGAAAATTTTCAGTACGGGCTTCACGTCTGTTCAGGGGGTTTTACATTCTGAAATTTGATAAAAACTCCACGGATTTATAGTGCTTCATAATTCAGTTTGATGTGTCTTGGAGCTTTGTTTGGGGTGGCGACGGTACTACTTCCCTGCCGCTGCTCCGGTGTCCCTGAATATGCACAATGCGTCAACAAACTTCGTCAAAACGTTGGTTTGCAAACGTGAATATGACGTCATATTGTGACATCACAAAACAGCGTATGTCCAGTAACCAGAGGTGAAGGTAAGCCGGAACGCCGTTCCGGTGAAAGAATTGTTACCGGTACGGCGCTCTGGTTAGAATTTCTAGTAGGTTGGTATTTTGACGCTGACGCAACAATGGCGGTACCTGAACTTCACTAGAAACAGCTTTTACATCTTTATCATATGAGTTCAAGGCAAATCATTTCTAGTCGCCTCTACGTTCGTTTCGAAGTAACTTGTTCACTCCCTAGCCGAGCACTTTTAAATACCGGTGAATAACTCAAATAACGTAAATTTTAATTATGTGAAAATTCCCAAAAAGCATTGCGGCCCGCACAAAATTCCCTCGCGGGCCACATGCGACCCGAGTCTTTGAGCCCCTGATCTAGACCTTTTGATAAGCTCAAGAAAAAAATGTAACTCGCCCTCGATTGTGGTTGATTGCAAGCGGGGGGTTACAATCTAATAAATACAGTACACACCTTTCCAGGTTTATTGCCTAATTTTAGCTATGCAACATGCTCAGAAAGCGTTCTACTTCTGCCAAAATTTGATAATGATTTTTGGTGTTACTGCGCAGTGGCGCACCTGAGAGGGAATATTGCGCACCGCTGCCCTTTTCATTAGTTTCATTGTG
>Ga0210059_1007766_pt1 | contig 16999 bp, 12 predicted proteins | sample Ectturendosymbi2_FD_188042 | JGI IMG/M metagenome (GOLD analysis project Ga0210059, IMG submission 188042) | Ecteinascidia turbinata endosymbiont from Florida, USA - Sample 2 (SPAdes) (version 2) | ecosystem: Host-associated > Tunicates > Ascidians > Unclassified | place: Key West, Florida...
TTGTAACATGTTCATTTGGCCATCTAAGGAAAAATATAGCGACACATGTACGTTCAACAGAGCTGAAGCTTGACAGCGTTCGACCGTAAAAAGTTGTTTCAATGAAGTCATTTGAGAGAGTATGCCCGAGCGGGTTTATCAACCGCGTTGCGCAATATGTGCACATGCTCACCGGTAGAATGCATACATTTTTCAATTTTACTTGTTTACTGATATCGTTTGCAAGGTATCTGCTTTAAAATCGATTATTTATCAGCCTTCTCTAATAATATTTATTGCGTTTTTTTTAGATGAGTACTTTTTTCTGTAAAATTAGAAGACTAACTTCTGCTTGATCGCATTTTGCAAAAGTGAGAGATAAACGTGCATTTACATCGATTCAAAACAAGTTTCCGTATTCCTGGAAAGTGCAAGGAGGGTTTATGAAATCATCTGAAAAGAATTATCACTTTAAGTAACTAATACAGCTGAAGGTCGGAGTCGGTCCGGAGTCGGAGTCGGAGTTGGAGTCGGAGTCGGATAATCGAAATTTCCAGGAGTCGGAGTCGGATGACGGGACTTCCGACTCCGCAGCCCTGGTCCCCACAATATTTTTGTCTTTGACGAAGAACTCTTAAATGTCAGTACCACAGCTTTAGTATAGAACCATACGTCTAGTAATCATTGTCAAGTACTAGCACAGTACTATGCAAATTCCTAATACCATGGGCGTAGCCATGAGAGGAATTGGGCCATGGTCCCAAAAATATATTATCATTTCCATAATTTGCCTCCCATTTTGCTATTTTTGCGAAAATGTCGTACCAGGTTGAGTAAACATGTTGACGTCATCGAAACGCAAAGAATAAAGTTTGTCCCCAAGTTTTCTAGAAAACTTGGTCCTTGATACAATTACTTGAAATGTACCGTTTATACTTTTTACAGTAGGCTAGACAGTAACAAACCAACCGGCTAAATCATAAGCGTATGAATTGGGGATGCGGTCGCATCACCTGCAGCGCTGAAACATTTGCGATTATTCGGGCAAAATTCAACAATTAGGCAAATTTAGACAACTACATTCACATTTGCGTAAGCTGGAATCATTTGGGTAAATTCCATAAGCCTAAATCAAATTTGTGCAAATTAGAAAGTGCAACCCTTCGGTTCAACATGCTTATAATAGATCATTAAAACCGTCATTTTTTAAAGTGCAGACTTGGCTGAAATTGACATATGCAGATGCAAATGTTTCGAAGGTAAGGTTGTGCTTGTGCTGCTGAACAATTCAGTTAGCCTGCCAGTCAGAACCGGCGCCAGAAAGTTTTCAATAGGGGGGGCTTTGGGTTTGTCCGGGGGGCTTAACATCGAAAAATTGACAAAAACTCAACTGATTATAGTGTTTCATGTTTCAATTTGGGGCGGCTTGGAGCTTTGTCCGGGGGGCTAAGACCCCTGTGGCGACGGGACTGCTGCCAGTGCCACCACCAAGGGCGTACGCAAGGGGGGGTTTGGGGTTAAAAAAAAACCATTGAGCTTGATATTTTACAAAAACTTTCTTACCTGCGCAAAGGGAATTTAACTGTCTTCGCATACTTTTTGCTTCTTAATTTGTCGACTTAACGCAAATGCCACACAATAAATTTGCATGCAAATTTCAAGGAACATTGTAAATGGGTCAATAGTAATACAGTAGAATTTGTCTATTTCGTCATCGTTTAATTCGCTCAATTCGTTACTTTTTTGTCGGTCCCGGCAAAACTCCTATCTTTTGTGTACATGTCTGTTCGTCTAATTCGTCAATTTGCTCAATTCATCACCTTTTTCTATCCCTGAGAAGCGTTTTGTTCGGCTAATACATCATTTGGAGTTTCGCTTTTGATGTTTAAGCAGCTAGTTTAACACGTGTGGGAATTCAAACAAATTAAGGATCTTTATCTGAGAATTGTTGCATCTCGCAATGTGTTTATCAAATTTATACACGAGGTGCAATGCGCGACCCGACTCCCCTCTGAGAGAACGCATGAAGTCTATAAAGTTTATTACAGATTTAAAAGGTTTCAGATTGAATGGAGGAGTCGAGATGGAGTAGAGGAATTAAAGAGTTTAATTTAAACGATAAAAAAGTTTCCCAATGAAAATTTCGATTGAGAGTAGCGCTTTCTGCAGTTCATTTTAAATTGCTTGCATAATTTGTCACTTCGCCTGAATCGTCACTTTTTTCTAATCCCCTTGAGGTGGCGAATTAGGCAAATTCTACTGTAATTAGGGTTTGGTGGGAATCTGGAGTATCGTCTGGATCCAGAAACCATCTCACCACTTTTTGCAGACCAGTCTTCTACTACACATGTTTAAAATTGCTTTCCGCAATAGTTCACTTTATCCAAAACAATTGTCTTTATTTTGTCTGGTATGGCTGATCAGCGCAAGCGCTGACCGCATTGGCTTCATTACCATTTTCTGTCGCATGATAGAACTGTTGCACGAGCTCAAAAACAGCTGTTGTTAACATAGAAGCATTCAGACAGTTGATAATGTCTCAGCAGGGAAAAAGGAAAACAAGAAGTTTGCTAGACTTCTATACATAACAAAAAATTGGACGTTTTCTTGCGTACTTTATGCGCATTCTCAATTCTTATGTAGTTGAGCAAGATTCGATCTTTCAAACCGGGGTGTGCGCCAGCCAGTCCAGCCGCACACTTTCTATGCTCGACTGCTCGTGTTCGACGAGACATTAGCGCAGCCTCATTTTGCTGTTGTAAATTGCTCTGACGCAATGATGAGTGTGTTTTACTCCCCTGTTTTAATGCGCAGCCTGATATTTTTTCAGTTATGAACTGCTGTGCCGTAGATTTGAGTGTATTTTCCTCCGATATCCTACTGTAACTTGGAGCGCTGATAGTTTATATTCAGTGCAATGGCACATAAATTAAGGAGAGTGCGTGTAGAAGAATATGTATATTATGCAGAGGTGGGCAACCGCTACTTTATTAATAGCGTCGCTACCGCTACCGCTATTTGTTAAATTTAATAGCGGCGCTACTGCAGCCGTTCATGAATAAAAATAGTAGCGAGCTGTCGCTACCGCTATTCGCTACCGCTCCCTTTGGTGCACTTAAAAAATTTTTTGGTCTTGTTTCACAGACGTACGAGCTATTTTGAAAAACCTAACCCTGAAATGTTTTTTGTAAAAAGTTGTTAAAGAAGAAACGTGATCTGAAAAAGTAGTTATTGAACAGTTTTCATATAGGAAAAATTATTTTACAGTGCATGCACATATAAATGAAACACAGACTGCAGAAACACCTATATAGAGTCCATTTGGCTTTGTGAGTCTATTGTTCGTAGGCTAGCAATCGCCTTTATCAATGCAAGTTTCGCGCTGTGTGTACAGCACTGAAGAGAATGGTCAAGCAATAAAAGACCAAATCTGTTTGTCACAGAGTTTAATGCGCGTGTAAATTGAATTAGGTCCGCAACCAGGGTGGGGGACAAGCCGGGCTATCAAAGCCTCCCACGAAAGTTTTATGCATTATTTTAGATTTTCAAAAAAAATGTTATGTTGATCTATGTTTCATGTGAAACCCTGGAACAAATTACCGACTACTTGTATTTTTAACTGAGGTCCTTGTTTCTACATGGTTCAATTTATTCGCGATAGTAGTTTTATGCAGGGGCGCACGCAGGTGGGGTCTGAGGGGGCTAGAGCCCCCTTAACGGAAATCGCCTAAACAAATTTGTTGCTGACATTTGTTAAAATGCAAAACAATTCCGCACATGCATACATAGCCATATAAAGATTTCGATTATAACTAGTGGTGTAGTGATCTGTTACCTTGTTACGTTACGAGTGTTACACTTCAATTGCAAAAGCAAATCGTGCTAAGACTATAGGAAACCCTCGCTGAATGTCACTTTTCGATAAAGACGTTGCGATTCATGAGTCATAATGGCACTGAGAGAAACCGCTTCATACATGCTATGACGTAGAAACTCTGCACGTGTTGCGAAATGCGTTACGATTGGAGTTGTTCTTCCTGTAGTTCGAATTTCAGGTACCGTGATAGTCAGAAGAGTGCGAGGAAAAATGGATTAGTTTGTAGTTGTACAACGCAAGCGGAAAAGGAGTTCGTCAAGAGAAAGAGACTTTTGCAAAAGAGATAGAAATTTGTTTGCTACCACTGCCTCGAATATGTTAGAGTTAGATGATACACTAGCAATTCTCAAACGTTTGTGCTGCCTTTTACGAGTATGTGTAGAAACCAGTGATGGAGTCTCGAGACTCGGTCTCGGTCGCGAGACGTGTCTCGAGACCCGTATTTTGAAGTCTCGGTCTTGAATGTCTCAGGTCTCGTCTCGGTCTCGAAGGATCTCGGTCTCAAGCTCTTCGCCTCGAGACTTTGCATAGGCTATTTTTTATGAAGTTTTGCAAGGAGTTCCTTAAAAAAACGATTTAAAAAAATGATTGTTCAAAATTTAGCCGTTCAAAGAGGTCAGTGGCTAAGCTTTCTTTGTTGTTATATTGTTTGCGAGATGGAGAAAACAATTTGCCCTCTACCCCGTTTAAAATTTATACTGATATCAATCAAAAATGTCCATGTACCAAAGAGACCGCAGCGCGTAATCTCTGCAACGAGAGGTTGGGAGTACTTTGCTAAGGACTATCACTGAACTATTCTTCCAAGAGTTTTGTTATGAAACCCATAGGCTTATTCAAAAGAGGTGGGAGAGTGCCAAAAAGTTAATTTTTTGAGAAGCCAAATAAAACCATGTCTTTTTTTCGAAGTGCTTTTCAAAGCACTCTGTTAAAACACGCTGGTGAAGTTTTTTTTTGTTCTGCGTGATGCAGACTTTTAAAGTTCAAAAATGCCTCGGAACTCTCTTGAGGAAAAGTTTTGCTCATTAGAGTTTTATACAGAGAGCAAATGATGCGTCATGGCTGATCAGTTACTTTGACGTGCCTACTCCTATAGGCTTTACGATCTTTCTGCGTTTTCTAACCGACATGCGGTGTTGCGAAAACCCCAAGTGTGGCAGAAAAAACGGAAATTTGGAACAGTTGTGAATATCAGTTTAACGTAAAAATATGGAAATTATGAAAAACTTGGAAATATAAAAACTTGACAATGAAAAATATAAATTATAGGAATTATACATAGAGCCACAAAATCAGCAGGAAGGCGCTACACCATTTCACTGTTAAACAACTGCACCGGTAATCCCGAACTTTGCTCATTCTACTGCAGCATGCTGCATCCCAACAATGCCTGTCGAAAACATCTAATACTTTCTTTTTATCAGAGAAAGAAAAAATCTTCAATAGGAAGGCAATGGTTACCTGCAAAAGATCTGCCGCAGTTGTAGAAAAACTGACAAACTACGGGAACCTTGCTCTAAGTAAGACAAAAAAGCAAACCCAAGTTGCTTCAGGGCTTCATTAGCCCTGTGCACTTTGTTGTTGCCGTGGAAAACATCCAATCCACGGTGCCAACTGATTCACATGTAATGACAAAAAATATAACTTTCCCGCTGAACCACAGCCTAGCATGTGCCAGCTATGCTATTTAATTAGCCATACATGCATGCATATGTAAAGAAGGCAGAAAAAATAGGAAAAGTAATGACGAGCAGATTGGCTAACAAGCAGAGAAAGCAAGATCCATAACCGAGAATTAAAAACAAGACCCCTTTCAGTTTATGAGTACAGTATTTGATTGTGATGTTCAAGATGCTTTATTATTCCTTATTGTTATAATGAGCATGATACATGATTTTCTCTCATTTTATATTGTTGTAAGCAAATGTGAGGAGTGGAAAGAAGAAGCATTTTTATGGTCGGCCCCGGACGACGTTAACGTCGCTACGCCAGTGCAGTTGAGCATGCGGTGGGATATTACCTCCCTGGTTCAAAGTGTAAACCTACTTTGTACCAAAAAAGTCTATTACTCTAATAGGCCTAAATATGTTTTTCTTTGCGTCAACAGCAGAATCACGAGCAACGTTTAAAAACTTGTTTTGGACAGAGTGAGCAAGTTTGGATGGATGAAAAATTAATTACAATTTTGCTTTTTGAAATTCAAAGTGGTGCTTTCGTTTTTTGAAATCTGTAAATTTATCACCTCTTAATTCTAAATATTTGGAAAATTCTTAATCAATTGCTTGTCGTGTGAGGAGAAAAGTAATTTGGAAAGGTGTGGGTAACGTTACAAAAAATGGCAAAACTTTGTTAGCCAAAATACACGAAATATGTGGCGAAGAAATATGAGTGTCAGTGCAGATACCCAGTGTTAAAATAAAAAGAATGTAGTGAAATAGGTAAGTGGTAGATAGTAAAAAACTTTAAAAGTTTGTTACTTCATTGGCAAATGATATAAACGACGAAACACCTTGGCAAAAAATTGAATGATGGAAAGCAACCTTTCCTGTGGAGTTGCCACTTTACTGTGCTGTTTTGACCAGTGCTGCTGGGGCTGTATACACTCGCCTACATCGACTGTGCTTGTTTTAAAATAAAAAGTAATGATTCGCCTCTTCTCCACTTTCTCAAATAACACAGGCCTACTTCAATATTAGGTAGGAGACCAGAATATAGGAGCTTCATCAGGGCATCACCTCCTGTCCTTACACAGAAGGGTTGGTATTGTTTTGTAACGAACAAAACAGTTAAAATTTTTCTGAGTCAAAACAAATTTATTGAAGCATGGCAACGGCAAACACTTCGAATATTCATTTGGTTCACCGACATTTTTCGAGTGAAAAATGCGTAGACCCTCTAAACCAGTGGTTCCCAACCGAGGTACCGCGGCACCCTAGGGTGCCATTTACAATACAAAGGGGTGCCGCGAGGAAAGACGTTTTTCAATATATCAGTAAAAACACATTTTCAAAATGTCATTAAATCTTAAAGCAAATTGCTATGGATTCGCCACCGGGTGCCGTAAATTTTGTTTTTTTCCTGTAGGGTGCCGCAAACCTGGAAAGGTTTCTCTAAACGCTGCCAACATTTTCAATGTCCACGAATTTCTTCATGGAATTTGTAAATAAGCCACAGGTGTGAGGTTGTAAATTCCTAAGAGGGAAGTGAAAATGAACGTTTGTAGTATTTGGCCGTTTGCACGAATTTTCGATGATTTTTATTATCTTGATATTTGGCAATGTGCCAGATATTTTGTTGCAGCATCATTCAGGAATTAGCTTTAATTACCATCAGAGAAATGTTAGGTCTCGAGTCTCGGTCTCGAACTTTCAGGTCTCGGTCTCGGCTTTTATGACAAAGTCTCGGTCTCGGTTTCGTCTCGAAATTTGAGCCAGGTCTCGGTCTCGGAGGTTACGGTCTCGACTACATCACTAGTAGAAACTGTTGCTTCAATTCTGTTTTTGTGATTTAACAAAGGTATTTTGCTTTTGGTATCGACCAACAACCATGTAGCGTGGCTGTGAGATAATTCTACGATCTGTAATGGTACTGCAGCAGTGCATTTTGCTTGTCTGCGATGTTGACAAAAGTGCTGTTGATAATATTTCGTGACAAATAATAGCCGACTGAGACACCAGAATTTGCTGGAAGTGGTATGAAGTAATGCTACTATATAACATAAGAGTGCTTTTAAAAACAATATCTCGGGATACTGAGCATGTTACAAACTTCCATAAACAATGTCAAAATTTTGCAGAGAAGTGCCACACTACGTCGCATCGTACTTTAACAGATTAACAAAATCACTGTAATGGGGGAAAATGGGCAAAGAAAAACAGACGTCGCGGTTGGACCTGGTCAAGAAAAGTGCTGATGTGTTAAAATTAAAATAGCATATATGACATAAATGTTATAGTAAATAAGGTAGCCTGTACTTTAGTGAAACCAAAACATTTTTCTCAAAACTTCAGCCCCCCCCTTAAAAAATTCCTGCGTGCGCCCCTGCCAATATGCTTGTTAGCAACAATGTTGACCTCAAAAATAATGACAGAGAGTGTAGAAAGCAATTCTGAATGTTGTGGGTGCGTGAACAGCTGCAATAGATTTGTTTCAACTAGATCTTGTTAACCATGAAATTCCCTATGATACTGTGATGAAAAGTTAGCTCCGCACCCGTTACCTCCCTGTTGAAAGAATAGAGGAAGCAATGCCACCGCTCTCCGCGCGACCCTGAGAGTAACTGAAAAGTAACCTTCACAATTATAGGCTAACTAATATACTCAACGCTGTTGTCCATTCGCAATTAGAAGTTTGCAAAAGTAGTCAGGATTTATTTAAACATTCCACAAATAAAAATCATCATAATTACCTTCAGAACCACATCAAATCCGCTTCAACATGAAGTTTGTCAAACCATCAAAGATCAAATGATTTACGAAACATCAGATCTGATATCGTAACAAGAACAGCATACTCTTGAGGTTTATAGCTGCTCTAAAGCATGCACAGTCAGTGTTGCCACTCTGCATTAACAAGTTTCCCCTACGATAAGAATGAGAAATCCCTACATTTCCCTACACAATCTGAAACAACAAATGCAATCTGCAATCATCTTTGGCTACAACATCTGGCCCCGAAACACGACATACTATATACGTTGCATAATTGAGAGTGCAAGATCAAAATTACATGTGTAAAACAAGCATCATTACACTTACAGAAATCACCACTGCGTCTGCATAACCACATGTCATTTTTTTCAAAAATATTGTCTTAATATCTTCTAAGATTAGCCAGCACCTTTCGCAATAAATCTTAAGCGTAAATCCTTTGCAACTCTCCAGCTGGTTGCAATTCACAAGGAAAAGGTGACAAGATCTCATCAGTGATAGCACCAACAGCTTCAGAATTTTCAAATTTTTCAAAATATATTTTCCTTGCTTTCCCACGTAAATGCGTAAGTCTTTCAAAATCACCTGGAAAATTCTCACTACACTTAATTATTGCTTCCAAAGTGCACACAGTCAGAATATGATCAATGTCGCTCAGTTTGTTTTTGTTGTTATTCAAGTGGGAGAAAGTTCTTTCAACATCAGCAGTGCTTTGAGGTAATGTAGTTATAAACACATTGCATAACAACTGTACTTTTCACTGTACAGTATTGTACTTATACTGCAGTCTTTGCAATTTGGAATAGACTGGGCTACACCAACAGGCTAAGCCTTGGCATTCACCCAGAATGCAGTTCTAGCCACAAGAAACCTTGGCCAGACTGCAGTCCTTGCGTCAAAAATAACCCAGTACCACTAGGATTTATTGCCTTCTAAACTGGTAAAAACGCATTTTCCAGTGCGTTTTGCAAGCGCACGAATAATAAATTGTTGACCAAACACGTCCGTGAAGTATCACAAACGTAGAAACAAAGCGATAAAAATTATGAACGCAAAAATCCCTACGGATCCCTACAAAATGGCGATTTTTCCCGTAGGGATTCCCTACTCCCTACAAAGCCTAAAAATCCCTACCGTATGGATTTTTCCCTACGAGTGGCGACACTGTGCACAGTTGCATGCACTGCAGTGATGCCAGGTTATTTTGCAAAAACAAGCAAGAAAATATGCAAAACAACCCAAAAATAGGTAATTTGACCGGAAAACAAGCCCAACACGCGTTGGCAGGAAAACGCAACAAAACGAAAAATCAGCAAGTAAATTAAACAAAAAAGCATGGTAACAAATCCGAAAAGCAAGCCCAAAATGATCAAATTTTCACAAAAACACGCCCAATATGCCTTTAGGAGCAAATTGAAACAGAAAATTGCCATAAAAATTGAAGAAAAAGCAATCAGAAAAACAGAAATCTGCAAAAATCAAACCCAAAAAACAAGCAAATTTCAGTTAAAACAAGCAACCCGCAAGTCTTCAAAAAACCCGCAACTCCACAAAAAAAACAAGCCCAAATTCGCGAAAAAAACGCAAGGTTGGCAACACTGATGCACTGTGAATGCTGGATTCCCGTCCATTGTGACGCAACTAGAGAATGAGAACGAAGTGGAAAAGTTCGCAACCCTGGCTATCTGAAAGCATTGTGACGCAACCGTCAGTCAGTCCACATGTGGGCACTGGTTGCTGGAGACACAAGCGACGATTTAAAACGAACGTCACTAAGGTTCATAATTGTTCTCTTTGCTAACCTTGGTGACTATGATGAGATTTTGCAACTGGGTATCAGCGACTGGCATTCGACATTTTGTAAATCGTAATTACTAGTATCCGCTAACATTTGACATTTCGTAATTGTTACGTGACATGCCAACCTCAATTCACGCCCTGAAAATGCTGCTCCCGGGGACAGATGCCTCCCCTTCCACCCTGGCTACGCCACTGTCTTCAAGACAGAATTATAAGTTTGCTTCAAGTTATGCATACAGCCAAATATACTAAAGTCGAACCAAGCCACAAAACTGTCATATTGACATATACTTCAAAACAAAAACCGTAGTTGCACGTGCAGCGAAAGGTTGAACCCAGTGCCATATTTTTCCAAGCATTCAATTCAGTCATACGCAGCTTTACCGGTAGCAGTAGCCAATGCTTCGAAGCCCACACTGCTTTAAGTTTGTCGCTGATGCTGAGTTTTTACCGAATTAACGTGGAACCTATCGATCAGGTCAAAAGCAACCTGAGCTAAATCTTTCCTAATGCTGCTAACTTACTGCAAACAAATCATCCAAAATCAGCGCAAGACAGTGAGAAGAGTAGTTACTATCAACGTGTGCTGACGGAAGAGCTCTTGCGAACTTTTGAACTTTTTCCTTTGGCCACCACTCACGCCAAAGTAGCGAATAGCGGTAAAATGGTGATAGCTCGCTACCGCATCCGTTATTTCTTTCAAAAAAGAGCTGCGCTCCCGCTGACGCTACTGGAAAATTAGCTCGCTACAGTAGCTCGCTATTTTTAGTAGCTCGCTACTGCCCAGCTCTGATATTATGTCAACAAACTTAGCCCAAACGTTGGTTTATAAACATGAATATGACGTCGAATTGTGACGTCACAAACAACGCACACCAAATACAAATGATCACCATATACCACTGAATGAAACTCCCCCATAAAAATTTTCTGCGTACGCCACTGGCCACCACCAAGAGTCATATTCAAGAAACGTTGAAGAGTCAGATCGGTTTTAGCATTACTGTTAGCTTTGACAATAGAAGACATATCTGTTACGCAGTATTGAAAGAAAATGGATGCAAAGCAACATGGGCTTTCGTATCAGTTCAACTGATGATACCAACAACAAGTCTGAAAGAAAACGAGAGATCATTTTGGTTAACCCCATACTGTATCAATGTGAAAACCAATGTAGTCTTTCCTTAACCTAATCAAAATGTATTCCTACCTCACAACCAATTCTGAAAACGTTTCAAATTATGGTAAACCTCAGTTAATTCAGATCTTCGCCAAACCGGATAAAACTGGTGGTGCGAATGATATCTAACGTTTTTCTTTTTAAAAATCTTCGGCTTATCAGGATTTTTTAATCAGGATCTTCGCCAATACCGGATCAAATCTGCCCTTTTCACATCTCGTAAACCCGGATTTTTGTCTCTAGGAAAGATTAGGCAACTTTCAGGCATGATACAAGCGTGCTAACCAAGGCCGGCCTTAGCAAGTGCGGGGCCCAATTGGAAGTACTTTTGCGGGGCCCCACTCAACGGTGTTTGCAGAAATTTTTGATAGGGCATCAAGTCATATTGTTTGAAATCGTTGATGTGAAAGAGCGAAGTCTTAGGCATGCCCCCCAGTTTAGCCTCTCCAGCAGAGACTTCAATGGACAACGCCGTAATCAATTCATGAGTGACTAAAATACCTCCTCTCAGGAGGTATTGAGTGAAGTGCGGCTGCACATCCAGAGATAAAACGTTTGCAGTAGCAGCAGCAGATTTTATTTTCGATGCGGAGCATATTAGCCATGGACAGTCTACCGCTGCGCCATTTTGCAGTACTCTTTTGCAGTGGAAGTTAAAATACCGTGTTTCCATCACTCTCGTTTCTGGTGAAAACTTCTGTTGTGCTTGTGGTTCTCTTTGGCTAAATAGTTTCCGACTCTTTACACCTGGGCATGTAGCAGGATGGTTTGTTAATCCACTTGTTCCGACAAATTTTGTATTTTTGTCCTCGCAAGCCTCATCAGATGCATTAGCTTCCTTCTTTGTCAGACCCAACAATTTCGAAATGACTTATCTTACTTCACGTACATAAATTTCTACTTTGACTATCTAGCATATTAGCATCAGACTGTCTGCTTGCGTTGTCGCCATCTTCACTGTAGCTTGGCTCTTCTGGAGCTTTTTGCGCATTTTCTGAAGTGGTTTTGCTAAAACCCTTGTCTAACGCACCTTTCTCTTTTTCTGTGTTGGCCATTTTTGCCTAGCTTTAGCCCTCCTTTGACTAACACTTCTAATTTTCAACCTATGTCTCTTGGCCTTTGACTCATGGTGTTTGTCTTTGTTACAGAAAAAATATATCCTTAAATAATAGCCCAAATTCCGTTGTTAAAACCAAAACACAAAACACCATAATATAACGCCTGCCCATCACTTGAGTATATAAGTCACGCAAGGATAATATTTGCAGCAGGGGTCTCAAACACGCGGCCCGCGAGGTCGTTTTGTGCGACCCTGATGCTTTTTCGGAAATTTCAAAAAATTAGCATTTACGTCATTTTGTTTATTCACCGGTGTTCATTGCTCACGATTAGCCTATAACTTACGATAACTTTCGCAGGAAATAAGATGCAAAAGCTGTTTCTGGTAAGCTTCAGGTACCGCCATTGTTGCGTCAGCGTCATAATGCGGCCCTCAGGTTACTTTGGTTGTCAACAATTGCCTCTCGAAGCAATTTCAGTTTGAGACCCTGGGTTACAGGGAAACCCGCTGAGAGCACAAACCGCTTTTTAGAGCAGGTTTTGCATATCCAGGAAAGGTTAAAAATTTCTTTCTCTTCAAACATGAAATATAGAAAGTAATTGCAGATCTTCCAATAACTATAAACCTACTTTGCAGAAATTTTTCAAAACAGGCAAGTCTTGTAGTAGCCTCCAAAACTTCCACAAAAGTCATCCCACCTGTGCATATTTTCATACTTTTTGCAACTTCTAATTTGTTGGGCTATATCTCAGAACTACGACGCCAGTCTGTGTGCGAACGATGCCATAACCCTTCTATTGGTAGCATTTCTCACACCGCAAGAACTTAATAAGGCTTACTTCCCTTAAAACCTAACTGTCACTTATCTTTAGCCGAAGGAGTTGGTTCCAACACTTCTGTACTTTGAAAATGGCTTGACTGTTAATATTCGTTAAAGAAATTTTCTGTTCCTTTCAAAGAACCGCTATATTTGCACACTGGAAATAGCCATTTCTAATTAAAACTAAGTATATTTCCCAACCTTATCGCCGATCTCAAGTTGCCTTATCAGATCTCTACGAGAGTGGAATTGAAGAAGACTGACTAAACAGCACGCAATTGCAATTACGAACGAAACTTAAGCTTCAAGAGACAAGTCGTAGTAACTGTTGAAACAGCAATATCTATCGAACCGTATCATTTGGCAACTATTGAAAATACACCCGCCAAATACAAAACGCTTGTAATTGAAACAGAAAACAGCTTCAAAACTTTATCCTCTCTGCCGCTATTAAAAAAACGCAGGCTACACATTGCCGAAAAACAACTAGGCGTACCATTGTCATGATTAAAGAACGAACTATGATGATTGAGGGCGTTAAAAAACAGCTGTTCGTTTTTATTTTCGATGGTTTTTAATGTCAACGGGCCCCAAGCTTAAAAAGTGCTGTGGGCCCCACGCCAACACTACACAAACGCTTTCAATTAAAAGTGTAAGTTTGTAGGCGTAGCGCGGGGCCCCCTTTGGCGCGGGGCCCCTTTGGCGTGCGCCAGCACTACACAAACACTCTCAATTGAAAGTGTAAGTTTGTAGGCGCATCGCGGGGCCCCCTTTGGCGTGGGGGCCGATTGGAAGCAAGGGCCCCCTTTGGCGTGGGGGCCGATTGGAAGCGGGGCCCCCTTTGGCGTGGGGGCCGATCCAATCGGCTAAAGGCCGGGCCTGGTGCTAACGATCACCAACCAGCGTGTAGAATCATAACAACGGCCGCAACTGCTTGCAACATTCGACTTATTGTAGAGACGATTATTGCGTCGCGTCATACACGGGCATGGCTGATCGTGTTGAACATAACGCTCAAAGCACGCGCCGCACCACGGTTTCAGTCTATTGAACAGTATTGAGTGCGCAGAGCATTATCCCTGCGTTTATTGTACTTGGCAACATGTCTGGAGGGCATTATAACTTCCAAATAGAGTGACTGCTTATGGACCAGTCGCAGAAATCTCTGCGTCAGTCGAAAATTCCAGATTTTCGCATCCAAGTAATCTAAAATTATGAAATTCAGATTGTTCATGACTAGGGCAACCAAAAGTCAATGAGATCAAAATTTTTCTGCTGTTTCCAAAGTACATGAAACGTCCACAAACCAAATTTCACGCTCATAACATGAGGGAATCCCAAGTTATTAGGTAAAAAAAAGTCAAAATTTATTATTAGGTCAAAATTCATCGTTGGGTCAACTTTTCTTGCAGCACAGATTTTTTCTCTTTATCGATATTTATTGAAACTACAACATTATATATTGATATGCTTTTGCAAGTTTAGATGCAATTATGTAATTATGATGGGTTTGTTCTTTGTCGGATGACGGGGCTTCCGACTCCACGGCCCTGGAACCAACAACAGACTTTGTTGTTGGTTCTGACCTAATAATGTTGTTTTGCCCACTGCTGGATGATTTAATATTAACTAAGATAGGTGTGGTAGGCGAGAAATGTGGTCTTACAGTGCTTGTTTTGGTAAATGTTCAATGAATTATGCATATAGTGTTTCAACTTTATGATTATCTCAGGTTTGACTCTACCGTAGTTATTAACGTAGGCGTTCTTATCAATATATTATCCATAAAGTCAAACAACCAACTTTTTTAAATTTCGAAGCTTAGAGTGCGTGAATATGCTTTTGGGTTAACTTCAACACCTTAGGCTGAATTATTTTGCAGTTGCAAACACAGAAAATTTATAGGTCAAAATAAAGTCAAATTTTGTAGATTGTAAAGTCAAAATTTTAGGTTTTTGGGTCAAAAAATTGGTTGCCCTATTCATAACTAATTGGATATGGCTGTTGCTAGAATGATGTACCATTGTAAATGCATCAATAAATTCGTTTTGCTTTTGTGCGAAAGTCTGCTGTCGGGTCGTAAATGTGTTCAATTTAAGTAATTTTCACCGGTATCTCACTACTTAGATGGCGTCAGGCGAGAAACATGCATCTTCGGTTAATCCGGGTCTTGGCCTAAACCGGATAAAATCGTCGGTCAAATCGAATTCGGATAACCGAGTTTTACTGTGAATACAGTCAAGGTTTCATGCCGTTGTATGGATAAAATGAAAACATGAACAGTGTGAAATCATAGTAAACAAAACAAAAACAACAAGGAATAGATGTGTGATTGAACTAAAGAACAGCTTGTTGCAACGTCTCGGTTGGCGTTGCGCTGAATGCGCGGTTCACCACGAGCGGAATGTGTGCGAAGAACAACACCACATATATGTGGCGCGAACAAGCAATAATAGAGTGTTCGCGGCGTGTGATCTCTATTGTTGCTTGCAGCCACAGTGCGAAGCTTTGCGCACTTGCCGCACGGGCTTTCCGATTGCAACAAGCTGAACAACCATTCGACCGAAAGAAAGTGCCTGACAAAATGCATTGTTACGAAATCAAAGTAAGAACGGACAGATGAAAGAACTTAAATAGGCATAACTGATGCATAATCCAGACTAGTTGTCGCAGCCATACGAAACATTTATGTGAAACATAAAAATGAGAGCGAACTTCCTAAACTTGCTTGAGGCCTAAAATGCCATAGAACAGGGGTGGCCAAACTGAGGACCGTGGGCCGCATCCGGCCCGCCGACCAGCTTAATCCGGCCCACCAATACCTTGCACATTTTTTTCAAGCGTAACGTTTCCGACTGTGGACAGCATTGGCTGCTGCCTGTCACATAAATGACACTGTATCCGGCCTCCAGTGGCCAGGCAGTCGCAAATTCGGCACTGGGGTCAAGAATTTTGGCCACCCCTACCATAGAAGATTATATATCATACCAGTTGGAAGACTGCCATTAAAGCACGTGAATACAAATGTGGGTAAAAAAACATTGTGAGCTTTGCACCAGGCCCGTATCCAGGTTTTAAGGTTTGGGTAGAGAAACATTTTTAGGACTCCTAAAAAAACAATTTTAGGACTCCTAAAGTCCTCCTAAATTAGGAGGACAAGATTTTTGTTTTTATTTTATGCTTAAAACAAATTTCTATGGGCACAACAAAATTTGGGGGTACAAAAATTGGTAGGGAACTGCCTTTGAATCCCCCCCGTGTGTATGGGCCTGCTCTGCACAATGGAGAAAACATCGTTCGTCTGCTGACAAAACACATGGCCTACATTACCAAATGGAATGAAATAATAGCTGCTTGCCTTCACAAAAGAAAATTTACAACGAGCAGCTTGGTTTCCCACGCCGTATTGAAAGTATTGAATTGTGAAATCGGTTTTCAAGACCTTGAAAACGTATTGAATTTGGCCAAAATGTACCTAAAATATTGAAAAGGTATGGCAATTCCAATCAACCATTTGTTTATTAAAATTTTGTTCTTCACCGCTGATAACTGTTTTGTTTTGCAGATGTTTTTGCATTGTGTTCCATGAATAAAATTTTGTAAAAGTGAAGAGAAGTGATGGTATCAAAGTTCTTTCATTAATATTGAAAAGGTGTTGAAAAAGTATGGAAATGGTGTTTGAAAATGTGTAGGAACCCTGGATGAACAACCTCAGCACCAAGATTTATAATGATATTTTATTGCGGACTCATGGTCCATATCACAGACACAAGAACACAAAAAGTGGTTAGCTATACATCAGCGCACATTACAGAAACGGTGTTAGCACATGACCAACACTGGGAGGAACATA
>Ga0210059_1007767_pt1 | contig 16998 bp, 9 predicted proteins | sample Ectturendosymbi2_FD_188042 | JGI IMG/M metagenome (GOLD analysis project Ga0210059, IMG submission 188042) | Ecteinascidia turbinata endosymbiont from Florida, USA - Sample 2 (SPAdes) (version 2) | ecosystem: Host-associated > Tunicates > Ascidians > Unclassified | place: Key West, Florida...
TTCTGCATCTTGCGCTTTGAAAGATGGCGCAACATGTGAGAATGAGGTGAAACCTTGTTTCGCAAATGTTGCTCTGGGCAATCTGAGAAATTATTGATGCCTTTTGCCGAAAGTAGATCACGTGATTCCTCCGAGAGTGGCAAAGAAGATATGAAGTTATTGGCTGGAAATTAATTAGAAAAAATGTTTGAACTGGCAAGATACACGATAAACATTTTAATATTTTTTAATTACGGAGGTGTTTGGCGGTTATCACAAACTTAGAATAAGAAAGCATGTTAGAAACTACTTTTAAGCTTACCAGCTACAACAGTGCATTTCAACCTTTTTTCATCATGGAACCCCTGCTTACTTTCGTGTTTGTCATGGAATTCCCAATGACAAAAATTTAAAAAAGCAAGAAATCATTTCCCCTAAAAACGCGGAACCCTTAAAACTCACGGAAACCCACTTCATGTTTTGCGGAAAACCTATGGTTCTGCGGAACCACGTTTGAAGAGCACTGAGCTATAATGAACGTCTTTGCACCTCTGAACGTATTTGCACCTGAAATAATCACTTCGAAAAACAATTTTTGCAGAAAAGAGCAATTGAGTGAATAAACCAATATGTGCCACTTAAATTGTATGTACAAAATCCAAAATCAAAACCAGCATACACATGGTTAAAATTGAGCACTAATTAATATATTTGTTGTTTGTTATCTAGCTTTATTTTACCTTCTGCGCTGTTTGCGTTTTCATAACCACGATACACATTAGGTGTTTTACCTATCTCTGTTGTTTCTTTATGAGTACGATACACATCACAGGTAACACTTGATCTCCTGAATATCTGAAAACATCAGTAACCTGTAAATAGGTTAAGTGGTCCTATTAAGTGAAGCAAATAAACAAAGAGAAGCAAATATACTAAGAGGCACCTTTGTTCCGTGCTCGACTGCAGTAAAAACACTCTACTGCTTGCCTACTGCATGCCAATATATGCTTGCCAATTGTGGTGCAAATACACGCAAACCAGTATGAAGCGCTTACGAATTGCTTAAAATAATGCCTACCGAATTATGCATTACATACCCAGAAATGTAAGTGTTCGCCCGCACCAGGTTAACCATAATGTCAAGACCTTTGATGCCTTGTTTGGAAACTATCTGTAAGACTTCGTTCGCCGACGCAAATCTTCATCAAACTTTTTTATACTATTATTTCAAAGGTCTGATGCTTTTTACTGATCTTCATTTTTCCTCCATTATTTAACTCGCTTGTATGGCGATGTCGACGACCAATTGCAGTTGTTGCTGGTGCGTTGTCTTGGTGTCTGTTTTTTACAGCGTTGCCTTCGCGTAGCCATCTAAACCTTCTTTGTATTTCGTTGTGCCTCATGATTTTTTTTTCTCTAAAAAATTACTTGCAAAATTAGTTGAAACTTTGATCAAAACAATTTACATGCTTTTGTGAGCATCCCCATCCGATGATGATTTTAGCCATTTACTTCACAACCTGATGTTAAAATGCCTTCAGTTTTCTTCCCACAGCCGGATGAATATTTGATGGTGAGTGAATGCAGTTGTAGCTGGTGTGTTGTTTCAGTGTTTGACACCACACTGTGTTGTCTGTGTTTATCTGTAACACTTGCTCTGTAATCCGCTATGACTAACCATTTTTGCGTTATTGTGCTATTCGAGTACACTTGTGATACGGACCATGAGTCTGAGGCAAAAATTAAATTAAACTAACTTTCATTAAGAGGTATCTTGTATATGTTAACCAACGTAATTGCATGTGAAGAGTGTAGTTTTGCTTTTTGCTCATCAGTCTTGCATCTTAGTCAAAAGTAGCAATAAATGCAAACGTCATTCCTGAGATGATTTCTTGAACTTTAAACTTCGTTGCAAAAGTAATGCGCCCGATCAACACAGTTTGATCTGAAATATCAACGCAGTCTCAAGTTACCACTTACATGCCTAAGGGAAAACGTCTTAAAAATATTAACTGTGTGTTGCCGCTTCGTCCATTTTTTCCCGAAAGAAGCGGCACTTAGTCTATCATACTAAGTCCCGTGCATGTGCATGCTTATCAGTCTAAATCGAAGCAATAAGGCAATGTAAGCCTGAAACGTCAAATGTTACAGTCTTAGCAAAAGCAAAAACGATGTTCTCTGTAGTCTATATTACGGCAATGCAGTCAAGTGTTTCGCAGTTGATGGAACTGAACTGTCACTGAATATTTTCTCTTCCATACCTTTAGTGTAAGTTGAAACTCATATCAATTTTGAAGAAAAATCGAAACACTAAGAATCGACGTTTCTGAAGATTCAATTCAGAATGTTTGTTGCAATGTTTTGAAATGGAAACCAGTATAGCCCCTGGCGCTGCTTGTAACGTATTTGCGAAAGAATCCGCTAGCAGTCAAATAGTTTTTAGATTAACCTTACGTTGGATATTCCTGTAAAATTTTTCGAACAAACTGATTATGCTTTTTGTTGTGATTTTGTGCAATTTTCAAACAAAACCGAAAGCAGGTTTTACGTTGTATCTAACAAAATGGTAGGAATATAAAACTGAGCAGGCGAGATGTACCATGAAGCACGACATACTTTTCCCCATTGCTTGGTTCTGTGCAAAATGGCGCGTACTCAAGCTGCAAGTTGCAGACAGTAAAAACAGCTTCACGAGGCACTATGATTTTGATTCTTAACCGCAGTGTCTGTAAATCTCTTTGGTAACATTGGTTTGTTTACGTGGACAGGCATTTCCTTTGGCTATATTGACTTTAACAACCTGATCAAAGTGATGTTATGAGAGATTGTAAAATTTGTTTTAATGCAAAGTCTACTCGAAAAATTTTTATTAAAATAATAGAGTGCTGTGTTACAGTAGTTTTACTTCTGTTCAGAATCTTTTCAAAAATAAACAAAAACTGAAGAAAGGACAAGTTGATTCATAAAAAGCAAAAGTAATCTTGTAAAGAGAAAAACACTCGTAATACAATAACAAAATCTCTAGGCTTGCTTCAAGCTTTCGAGGAATAAGCCGGGTGGGCTCTGCTTTCATCTTTTTGTGATGATCCAAACTTGCACATATCTGTATTCAAGCAACTACTCTTCACACTTGCGATAAGCAAGGAATGTATCGAAAAAGTTTTAGTAGGAAATCGATTTCATGCAAAACTACGCATTGTCAGTCCTTAAACCTGCAAGCAATGCTAATAGGTAAAACGTGGAAATGCTAAAACAAGATGAGAGAAAGCAAACAAACTAACAATAAAGTGAATAAATCACAACATAAACTGTGACAATTAAAAGCTGAAAAATACGTCTTTCTCAAATAATTGCGTCCACTAGAACTTCAAATCTAACTGACAATTATCACTGAGCAAAGGCAACAGACCCATTTAAGCTTGAAACAATATGTCGTGTGATTCAGAGGGTTGGAAGAATATGTAAGCAAGACTGCATTCGTAGCTTTGGCAACCAAACTCGAATCTGCGCCTTTGAAAACGCTGAAACGGATGTTAACAAAATTGCCAGCACGCTGGCGGCAAAAATGGTCAAAACAGGTCAACGAACAGCGCAAAAGATAGCTAAAAATTGTTCACACGGGGAAGGAACATGTTTCTAATATTAATTTGTGCGTCAAGTTGGTGATGCCATTGATCTTCACACTTATCCAAAGTGTGAAAACCGGACAGTTTTAAAGACTCACGCTGAGTAACAGCAAAATAAGCTTCATGTATAGGTGGTTTATACGCTATGCCATGGAACACTGAAAAGTGCCGTGACAAGACCATTTGATCTTTGTCATTTTTACAATCTAGTTTTTTTCCAATTACTGCGGTGCGATGACCATTACGTGGAAAATTTAGAGTTTGGTTACCAACGCTAAGAATGCACCCTTGCAATTTACCGACGCTCTGAATCACACGGCATGTTGTTTCAAGCTTAAATAGGTCTGTTGCCTTTGCTAAGTGATATTGGTCAGTTAGATTTGAAGTTTTAGTGAACACAATTGTTTGAGAAAGGCGTATTTTTCAGTTTTTAACTGTCGCAGCACGTGTTGTGATTTAATCATTTTATTGTTAGTTTGTTTACTTTCTCTGTCCTTGATTTAGCATTTCCATATTTCACCTGTTAGCATTACATGCAGATTTAAGGACTGATGATGCCTAGTTTTACGTGAAATCGATTTCCTATTAAACATTTTCCGATAGATTCCTTGCTTATCTCACATGTGGCGAGTAATCACTAGATTTTGAATTATGCTCAAGCAGTTATCTCCAAATAGTAGGTGGTTAAGACGATCAATGAAATGTTTTTAATCGGTGTCGATTATACCTCGTGAAAAGTCGAAAATGAGCGTGAGTCTTTAAAACTGTCCAACGAGTTCGCGTTTTCTCTCATGACATACCGCATACCTTCAAAAAGTTGCATTTCTATTGCCACAAGACCACATTTGTATTTTTGCTGGCTATGAAAACAAACACTTGATTTTCACAACCTTTCATAAGATTTCATTCATGCTATTGGGTTTGGGCGTTTCTTTTTACTATAAGTAAGCATCTACTTTCTTGATTTACTCTCTGAAAGTTTGTGGCTTCACTGTCAAAGCACTAACTTGTAGTCAGAAAAAGTTCAGGCTAGTGAATTCTGTGATTGAGCGGTATGCACCTAACATTTGCGGACAATCCATTCTACGAATTTCATTGAGTACGAAGGGCCACAAAGACTTATGTTGCGTGTTTTAAAGGTCCCTTGGCATGTTCCATTATATCAGTTTTCATTTTGAGGACGATAAGAATGCCTATATCATTTTCCTATTCGAAAAGAGCTAAGGTATGAAATGCCTCTTTTCCTCGCTGCTTTTCCTATCTTGACTGTGAATAAGATCTTACAATGTAACAGTTTCCCCATTGCAAACGAAAGTAATGTTGCTGTTTTTCATAATGTTCGACATTATTTGGAAACATGCTCCGAGGCTCTTGATACGACGTGGCGATACTGCACAAGCTAGCAAGATTCTTGCGGTGATTTGGTTGCAATCATCAAAGCAGACGTTGCCCATGATTGTTCTGTTCAATTGCTGCGCACTTTACGCAAAGAACGCTCCTAAAAGCGGTTCGACGCACCTCTTGTATAGCAGTCAGCAGCTGTAAAGGCGCGGATGAATAAACGCACACACCAGTTTGCATTTGCTCTCAGATATACCTGTATTTCAGTATATTTTTAGGAATAGCTTTCACATTTATAACTTTAATTTGACCAAGAACACGATTTTACTCTTGCACATCAAGGCACAATGATCAGCGTGTATGCAGAAGCGCACCTGCACAGTTTGCGCCGAACTGATAAGTGCATGCAGTTGGGCGTTTGCTCTTTGCAGTGCTTATTTTCAGGTCAACGAAAAATGGCTTGAATTACGCAACGAAAAAATACACAAAACTGATTTACACTATGCTGCTACCGTAAAACATACATCTGTGAAATATTCAGCTCAAAATAATCACACTCTTGCAGTTGCTGTAGGCATGTTATACAAAATGTACTCAACAACTTTTAATTTTGTGGTTTCTTGACATCTGCGAGTATTCGCTTTTATGCCATTGCCAACTTCAAATGAACATTTGCATTTTCTATCGCCACGCACATCGCTGCAACCCTTATCAAATCAGACTTGAAAACTTGATAATAATGTTGAGATCCCAGTTCAGAGCGATTTGCATATTTTCCAGCACACAAACCGACGAAAACTCCAGTTAGGTAAAAAAAGCAAGCATAAGCATTCGTTACAAAAGCGTCGACAACATTGGGTGCATGTATTTAGTTGTATATTGCACTTCACTTTAATTAAATGTTTCAAAATGTGGCCAAACGCACCACCGTAATCTCAGCTGGGTACGTAATAAACATAAAAAATGTTCACTGCAGTTGAGTATCTTGCTGCTAAGTCTTTGTTACTGCGTATACTAGTTATACAAGGTGCGCCCTGTACCACCTGTTTAGTTTGTACATGGGTCGACTAACAAAGAAAAATGTTTGTTTTCCTAAGTAACACCATCGGTAAAAACACTTGATATCTTCGAAACTGCTTATGATTCAGTGTTGTAGTCGAGACCGTAACTTTTGGGACAGAGACCGAAACCTGGTTAAAACTTCGAGACCGAAACCAAAACTCGCAAAAATGGGTCTCGATACTCGTCTCGAAACCGCGACCAAGTTACAAGACTCCATCACTGTTATGACTGTGGGCAGTTTGTTTCAAGTTTAGGTAGCAATAACGTACATCTGTTTTATTGTAGATGATTTGCGGCTGGAGAGAATCTTTTCGATTTAACTGGCGAACTGCTCTTTGCAAAAGGCACCTTTATTTGCACTGCCATAGAGCAGCACCAAACATTTCAGGCAACAGTCTGCAATCGGACGCTTGTTGCAGAGACCTTCATTAACCAAACCAAAAAATGCTGCCTTTCTTGTCTGTGAAACTCCAATTGATTGTTGCAAACCTGCGTATTTCTCTGACATGCTTTTTCCAAGGAGCGCATTAACCTAGGTTGAGCGACGTCTTTTTCTGCAAAATCAAATGATTAGTGGATACCGAGAAAGGTAGAGGGGTAGTGAAACTTGGCCACTGCCAGTCGGCAGTATAAAGACAGAGGTGAATAGCTCTTCAACAGGATCAAATGAAAATTATTTAAGTCATTGATTCAGCTGGTTGCTGAAGAGACTTTGTGATGTGTCATGCGCAAATTATAACATGAACTTATCTTAAGTATTGCTGCACCTCGTTCATTAAATAGAATGCAACTGCTGAGAAATGAAAAAAAAACTTAATAAAAGATACACATCTGGCGTATTCAAATTAAGTCGTGCCGTTCAAAAATTCAGTTGTTCTCCGTCACTGCGCATAATTTGCGTGCTTCAACTTCTGCTTAAAACTTATTGAAACAATGAGCTCACAGATCTAACTGAGTAATTGGCGCTTTCCTTACTTTCCAGTGTGAACACCATTATTTTCATCAGTATGCACCAAGCTGTGGACAGTGAGAGATCTAGCTTGGCAGAAGCCTTTGCCACAAACCGAACATTCAAACGGCTTCTTTTTGTTGTGGGTGTATCTGAAAATCAAAACAGATGTCAATCAACTAGCAGTTAGTTCATCACATGATTTAATGCTTATATTACAACCTTTCATCTTCGTTATGTTGTGAATTGCGCACGTTTCCTCATAATGTGTAAATCCCTTTAACGCCCGTGGCGACCACTATAGTGTGAGATGATCAGAACAGGTAAACATGGGATGGAAGATTTGCCAGCCAAGCTGCTCGCAGGTGAATATTTTGTTCAGGCTTTGAATTTAAAAGCAAACAGCTATGCAACTTTACGTTCATGCACAGACCATTTGTTTGCAGCAAAAACACAGTCTTGAATCCTCACAATACTCTCAAACCTCTATCAGAATGGCCAAATCTGATAAGTGGCCTTCTCCAGAAATGAATTGATGCTGTTTATTTTAAAGAAAAAAAGGTGACCTCGAGCTTGAACATTTCGCTGATGCGGTTACAAGAAATGCACAGAGAGCAAAAATTTGATTTTATTCTTTTGATCCACAATTCGTTACAGGAGTGCATTATTTTGTAGCTAAAGTTTAGCAAAACCTATGTGCTTGGAAATTAATCACAAAACTATATTTCATTGCAAATAAAATGGTCACAAACACTTCTGTTTACTTAGAAACTCCAAGAAAATCTTTGATATCACCATTAAAGGTAAATTCAGATTGTTTTCTTTCTGGTTTAGCTTCAGTTTAACGCTTATACGTCTACTTACACGCAAAGCGTCTACATGCAGAACTCTGAGATGGTATTTTTAAGGTTTAATGCACCAACAGATAAATTGCAAAACTTCTGACAGACATTAATGGAGCCTGCTGAAGCTCTGCATTTTCAGCAGCAGCGTGTGCAGTACCTGTGATCCCGCAGATGATCCCGTCTGCGAAAAGCTCTTTTGCAGATGTTGCAAGAGTAAGGGCGTTCGTTGGTGTGTGTTCTTATGTGGATCATAAGGTTGTACGATTTGCTGAATCCCCTAAGACAATACTTGCAAACGTGCCTCTTTTTGGATCTGTAAAGTAGCTTTTCATCTGATTTTCCACCATTGTCAAGAATTTGAAGAATCTTCACAGTGCTGGGATTTGGGTCACAGAGATTCAGAAAGACCCTTCCAGAATGCCTGTCACTATTTGCTGTTCCGGTAATATCTGCATGAACTTTTTGTTGTTGACCCGGTATTTTGCCGTGACATAAACCATACTCGCGAGCATTCTCTGTGCCATAGCTCAGAGTCGGCTTTGCTCTGTCACTTTCCGTTCCTATAGCAGAAAACTTTGTGACGGGATTAAACGAATAATAACTTCCAAAGGGCCATTGTGTTCCAAACGTGTTGTAAAATGGGTTTGGCAGAAATGGATAAAACATCCACGGATAAAGATGCGCTCGGTTGTAGCTGAAAGGAGCGTAAATGTTTGACAAACAGTTAGTCTGAGATAAAAGGCTGTCAGCTGACGATGGGGAAAAAGTAGACAAGTTTGGAGCTAAAAATGGAAAGATATCAGAAAGGTGTTTTTTTCCATTGTCGTATCCCAGAACGGAAAGCGTGGGCAATTGAGGACGTTGTGAACTTATCACGTCCACTTGCTTGGCACTTGCAGCCATTCTGCCAATCACGTTTTCTGTGGCATGAATCGTTAAATTTCCCTGATTAGAAAACATTGTTTCTGCTTGACCACTTGGTCTAAACATGATCTTGCTCTTGAAATGAATTGACGACACCTCTTGGGGAACTTCTTGGAATTATCTGTGTTGGCCGTACAGTACTTTCTGTGCACTCAAGTCGACTGGATTTGTGACGATTTTTCTGCAACCATTTCAAATTCTTAAAAAATGCAAATCTAACCTTGTCCCGAACACCTGCCGGAGAAATTAGATACCGAATCAAATTTTACCATCAGATTACAGAAAGAGAAAGCTGTATTCTACGCTTTCACATTTAAGCCAAATATTTCGTGTACATCGAGGATCAACACGTTTCTTCGATAAAACTGTTTAGTAACTTGCTTTCATTGCGCGTATACTGTTTATAACCAGCTTTTACTGTCCATGCAGTCGCCATGGATCATCAGGTACGTCGCTCATCTAAGACTGCCGCATAGAACGCCAAAATGGCGGCAAGCTAAAACTCTGTATCAAAGATACGCAGACAGGTATTTTCTTCGATAGAGACGTGCACGGAAGCCAGACTGATAATTTCTGAAATGAACTGTGATCTCCCATTTACATATAACCCTCCGGCAAAGACTGCTTCGAGACTTGTGCACTTGGCAACGAATCATGTTTCGCAGCTTAGCAGCAATAAAAGTTGCATTTGTGATCATTGCAACAGTTGAATCGTAAGTCGCACCGCACAAATTCAATTTTATCCCCAATTTTTTATTTGTCCAAGATTGAGAATGCATTTTCTTTAAAATTTAAGAAAGAAACTCTATGTGAAGCAACTTATTTATGACTAGTTTATTAAAAGGTGTTTTATCTTATTTCATTTCTTGACGAGATTATCGTACTGGATGATTTTGCTCTGTACTGTTCACACTGTTGGACAGAAAAACTATAAGACAGCTGATGATTTTCTGGCAAAATTATTTGGGAAACAATTTTGCAAAATTTACTGCTTTCTCCACCTAATTCTTTTCTTGCAATGCCTTCATTTTGACAAAGGGATATTTTGCAAAGAAAGTTCTATCTTAAAGTTCTATCTCCGAAATTCAGGACACGTTGATTACCGCAAACGAAGGAAGTAAAAAATAATTCTGTTTAATAGAAAAGCGAGAGCTTTTGTTGGGTACAGCACTGTATTGCAGCTTTGTGGATTTTTTGTTGCTGCTGTTTTCTCCGTCGGCATTAAGCATAAATACAACTGTTTATTTAAAACCGTAAAACTGCGTATGCGTACAATGATTCTTGTATGCTGCTCGCAGTAAGCAAAGCTCAGAAGTTTTGCGGATGGTGTTAAATAATCATGTCTAATTTTTAAATACGAAAAACAGTATATCAGAAACCAGTAATTCAATATGCGACACCAACACGTGAAAAAGTTGAACGAATGCCAAACACTCTTAAAAAATCTTTTGAACCATCCTAAATAAGCAATTATTCGAAAATCTGAAAATGGTAGAATCAGCGCAATTCGCATGGTAGAATCAGCGTTCTTGGAGATTGTTTATTAGTAAGTGTGTAACAGCTAAAGAATGACACAACATATGCGCATAGCAGCCTGATTAGCGCTAGGAGCAGCAAAGAATCATTCAGGTGTTTAATGATACCTACTCTCAGGCTTTTCAGGTTTTTACCGAAGCATCAGTAAAATGTGATGCTTACTTTCAGTTCTGTATGGATGGCGCCACTGAACAACTCTTTGCTGCTACTAGCGCTTGGAAGGCTGTTAGGTGCAATTATTTTGCTTTTGCACGCTAACAAACACGTTTTTCAGATGTGAAGTATAGTTTTTTTGTTACAGTACTTTAGTAATTAGAGGTTGACTCGAATAAAGATTTTACGTGTGTAAGATCAGTAAATACCATTTCTTTTTTCACAACTGAACCTCCTGCCTTGTGTTGTAGATTGGCTTCCAAATTACTGGTGACATAATTTGAAGAACGACACAAAGTGTTGGGAAAAAAATGATATTCGACGCTGTTGAGGATATTCGATCCTGTTTCTCAGATATTATTTTGTAGTTGCATGTTATACATGCATCGAATAATACTGTTAAAGTGCCAACTTATTTATTTCACCTCTAATGTATCTGGCGTTATTGATTTTTATGCTGGTTTCTTTCATGGAACTATGCATCCTGTTGGACATATTCAATTGACAAACAAAGGTTTTCCTTTAACCATGGTAGTGATCAGATTTGGTTGAGATCATTCCGACAAGGGCCAACAAAAGCAGTGGGGCCATATCAAATGAAAGTTTAATCAAGGTCATCACTCAGTTGCAAAAATTTATATCCCAACAAACTTTTGTCTCAAGCTAATTCTACCCTAAAAATCTTATTTGAAAATAAAAAACAGTCTTTTTACGTTGCTTTCTATGTCTTTACCATTTGTCTGCATCCATTTTTTGTACAGTTCGTGGTGCTTATTCAGTAGATCTTCCGCAGCTTGCAATCAACTGCCAAGAAAAAAGAAAATAAAATAAACCAACAAACTTTCTATACAAGACAATGAACTACATCAAACTGCGAGTTTGGTGGATTTTCTTGTCATCTAAAACTTTTTTGTTTTATTCAAATTTTAGTGCATGAACTCCGCTGATGCTTCTTGCTTACAAAAAATAAACTTCCAAATCAAGCAAGCTTGATCGTCAGTGAATTGTAGATGGAAAAAGGGTTGAGCCCATGACGACTGATTTCACTCATACTCCGTTTCAAATTATCATGTGTCTGTCAATGTTATTTCGTTTGAAATTTTGAAAAAGTACGAAGTCGACAGAGAAATTGTCCGGCTATGCTGCACAACGGCTGTATCGCGTGCGTCTTATCAAAGTACCTTCACCGAAAAATCACTTTTAAGTTGCCTGGAGCTAAAAGTGATTTTACTGTTTTCAAGCTTTGTGCCTAAGGTCTGAACTATTGTTGCGTTCACCAACACGCAGGTGGAACTTGAAACAGAAAAAATTTACTTCCACCAAAATGGTTTTACAAGCACCGAAGGGGGATGTCAAGAGTTATCTCATAATCTTTCTACTGATGAAAAAAACGCCAAAAAGTTTTAAAATCCTTAAACGAAATGGTAGTCTACATTAGGCCAAATGACTGAGACGGGACTAGCGAAGCACTCAGCTGGAATTTAAATTAGAATGAAAACTAGACGTTGTTTTATGAGAGACCTGAACTACTGATGCGAATCTTTCGCTTTTGAATCACGATCATTTTCAGCTTTTCAAACCAGTGATTATTCACGTCTAAACTCTTCTATGCGAAATGAAGGTGCGGTCATTAAACTTAAAAGTTTCTGATGAGCCTTTATAATATAACTGTGTGTACGTTTTATATCTGGGATACTGTTTGAAAAGATTTTTAGGGAATCTTGCGTTTCACTCCCGTCAACAAATCAATTAAGTAAATCATCCAACGCAATTTTTGAATTTTAGCAAGCAAAATCGTTAGTAGTTTTGTCTCGATTTGTAGTGGTCACCTACATATTTTTAAGTTGTTAAGTTTTACTGAGAAACGATGACTGCACGACCATTGAGCAAACACCTGCTAGTATTCCCGTTCATGTAGTAGGAATAGGATTTCAATTTTGAATACCTGTGGGAGTTTGCTGAAAAATTGATTGCGAGTTCAAATGTCCGTCAGAAACCATCAATGAATCATTTCAATATGCAAGTTATAACAAAGTTCCCTCATATTTACTTAACTATGCAAATCAACAACGAACGCCCGGGCAACAAGCCTTGATAATGACATTGTTGTCTGAACGATCCGGTGACAGGACAAATCGGCAGCAACATGATTCAGTGGCATGGAAGTTTATTGATTTCATGTGGGAAATATTGACGATACGATGTTTTTGCAACTGCAGAGCGTTTGTTTAATTGCTTTTCTGGTGCAACCAACTCGAATCTGGGAAGAATGACGACATTACATTTGATCTAAAAAACTTTCAGTCAAAAGCAACTTTTGTGAAATGTACTCTGTGGGTAAAGTAGATTTATGCTATATTTGCAGAGAATAATAAAAATGATTACGCCTGAAAACGATAAAAATGTTTATAATGCAAACGGTAAAAATGTTTCTTATGTCACTAAATGTTTTCAGGTTACACTAAGGCCCTAAATTTACTTTGACTGCGTGTCGAGAAAATAAACCCGAATTTTTTAATTTTTTCTTGGTACGTAAGACGAGCATAATTTAAACTCCCTGCCTAACACGTCATTTTACTGTAAATCTCGTAGGATATAGGCGCTACAAACAGTGATTCTTTTACGTAAAGATTACAGTTTCGTATGCTTGTGACAGCACGCACACAACAGCCACTCAGCATGAGTAATAAACTTTAACAAATCGTTTCTGCTTTACCGCATGCCCACGATTTTACTAGTGGTGTGATTGACGCAATGTCGTGGTTTCTGTTTAGTTTGTAAAGACAGTCAAAAATAATATTTATTGGTTATAACCTGTTACCTGTAGGAAGCATTTAAACATCTGTAAGAAGCATTCAAATTACCTTAAGAATCATTCAATTAGCAAGAGCGCTTTGATCCAAGTGAAACATTTTCCGTATACACCAAGTTAAAATTTTTTATTTAGGCAAATTACTGGTGCAATGCTCAGCATTTTTCTGACAGAACAACGTTTAGTATCTGACGAGGTGAGGTCATATGGCTGGCATTCGCTGTGTGGAATGCTAAATCACCAGCGGTATTAAATATCGCGACAGACGGTGCCTTGTGAGAAAAACTGTGACTAAAGGATTAAGTGTGCTTTCTACTTTGCTCTCGACGTTGTTGATGTTCAAGTTCATGTCTTCGGCGTACGTGACCAGTCGAGACGGAATGCCGCCGCTGTACCGGGAGAGTGAAAACGCACTTCAAGCGCGCTGCATGCTTTGTTCGAGGCTGCGGCAGCAGTTCCAAAAAATTGAAAACAGCCGAAGTCGGGTCAACACTTATGTGAGTTCGTTCAAAGTGAATAATGAGCGCTTGCTCTTCATGTAATAAACCAGGCTGTAGCACTTATCCGGAGAAACAGCCGTTGCTTTAGTATAATCCTTAAATTATATTTCAATGCTTGATAAGAATGGGAGTGGTAGCGCCGCCAGGTTGTAAACTTCTGGTAATTTCGTGATTAATTTAAAACCTTTACCATTACTCTAATCAAAAAGAGCAAAAAACAGAAATTATCTCATTTTTCAAATACGGTGTTCATTGCAAAACTTTTCGCAATCGAAAAATGTATTTGCAGATCTAACATTGACTTGAAGTGGCAAATGCTGCAAACTTTTTCGCACAGTGTGCTTGGATATGGATGCACACTTGATAAAAGTAAAATTTATACGGTTTTGGGTTGTACCTTGGCTTGTGCATTGTAAGTCCAAGCAACATCTCTGACGGAAACTGTGAATTATCTGGACGTAGTCATTGGTCGAACATTTTATTATTCTCGCAAAATCAGAAAAAAAACTCGGCATACCTGCACGCGTTTTGATCTAACATGAGATATACGAGGATTTGGCCATTGACAACCACCGGTCTTGAACACTTTATCAGTGTGGACTGCCGGAACAAGTATCGGCGTATAACAGACCAGCAAAATAAATACAAGGCTCTGATATACGAACCTTTCACTCACTTAACGTCGAAAGATTTCCCGGTGGAACTCCGCTGTTTTCAAGGAGCAAAGTTGTGCGGGTCATGACCAAACAGGTGGAAGGCGTAATCCTGCGTCTTGAGCGTAACGACGCAGTCTGTAAATGACGTGAGGACGTGATAAATCATCCTTAATAATGCAAATACGAAACAACAAAAATTTCGTAATTTTTACCTTGAGGAGCCACAGCGGTGCATCGAGATCACATCGGTGGCGATGTATCACGAAGCAGCAGCTGTAAAATAAACTTTTGTGAAGGTTTTGTGAAGATGTATACTGCTGGACAAACATTTACGAATTGTTTTGAATTAAGGTATCGAATGTCCAGACCAAATGGGTACCCACATACCGATGAAAATTTTCATTTTTGTAGATGCAATGCAAGCTTCGATTGACTTATACGCAGTCGTTTAATACCAGATTGTGTGTTCCTGTATATCTTTAACGTTTTTTTGATGTCAAATGTGTCTATGGCCACAGTTCAGAGCCGGTATTATGACTCAGAGAACAAATCTCGCTTGCCGGAAATTAACAGATTTTGTATGCGTTTGACAGTTGATATAGCTATCCAAACAAAGTTTAGCATTTGAAAGGTCTTCATTTGCCTCGAGCACTCAGAGTTTTTTGAGTCTAGAAACGTGGCAAACTAAACAACGTACTAACACGCATTCCTTCACATCATGTCGTTCTATTTCATGGGTTTCAAAAGATCTAACAAATCTGATAACAATGATACCAGTTTTCTTTGCCACGCCTATCTCTTTCTCTTGAAATAGGTGTACTCTTGTGCAGCATCCACTCACAAATTAAAACAAGATGGTTACAATTGCAATAGAAAAAATCAAACATATCGAAAAAAGAAGATCAGCATTTTTGTGCAGCGAAATTAGTGTCAGTTTTCATAATGTTTTAAAGCGCTGATGCATTTAATTTGTCTTTGCAAATTTTGTGATGCCCATAAAAACAGTCGGAGATACAACTGATCAAAAAAACCTTTGGCACTGCTTCCTACGTTTATCTGGCTGGCATGACCTCCCATATTTTTCTGGTATCCGCTCACGTCATTATCAACGTCACAACTGAAACCTACAGCCCAGCTAGCTTTGTATTTATTGCTAAATATATTTACAAGCCTATATGCATGCATTTGCGAAGCAGAATTATAAATAATCCAGATTGCTTCAAGGTGAAACAGTTTATTTTTTCAGGAGGGTCATGGTTGCTGGGCACTTCAGCACAATTACAGGTCAGGCAACCACTGGCATTTGTAGTCTCACTAAAGCAGGGTCTCAAACTCAAATTGCTCACAGGGCCAAATGAGGACTTATAAATAACCCGAGGGCCGCATTTTGACGCTGACGCAACGATGGTGGCACTTGAACCTTAATAGGACAGCTTTTACATCTTACTTGCTGAGAAAGGTATCGTGAGTTCTAAACAAATCATTCTCTACGTTCGTTTGAAAAGGAAACAGTTGCCTCGCTTACCGAGAACTTTCAAACACCGGATAATAAGTATATAACTTAAATTTATTTAAAAATTCTCGAAAAAGGACCGCGGGTGGCACAAAATGTCCTCGCAGGCCAAGTGTTTGAGACCCTGCACTAGAGTTATTAATACTTTCTCAAAAAAAACCAACGCTCATTGAACTGAATCAATCCACTTGTGAGCAGTCAGTGCAAAAAATGTACTAATCAAAGCGAGTTTACCTAAACCACAATTTTAGACCTTTCTGATTTTCTTTTTATAACCATCAGCTAATATATAGTTTTTTGTCTATGAGCAAACGTTAGTCTAGTTTTAACGGCTGTTCTTAAGTTGCCATGATCTGGGTTAACAACTGCTAAGTCGCTTTCACAGCAGAGACCTTTCATCAATACCTGGCGTCATTAAATCGTCAAAACATTGGCCTTAAATCACCTATTGGTGGATTTCAGATGCAAAACCAATGAAAACCTGCGTCATTATTGAAAAAAACTATTTATAAAATGGTGGTTACGACTTTTTTGCATTTAGCTTTGGTTGCTGAAAGTACTGTAGTTTTGCCAACAATCTTGAAAAGCATGACAACGGTTGTACTTCTGCACTTCGGTGCATTGGCAAAAATCTACAGTTTCTATTGTTTATCCGCTTGAAATAACTTTTAGAAACCAAGGTTCGAGAACGGTCGCTCTGACTGAACGAGAGGGGCGATGAACGGTTTCATTTAAAGAAAATAATTTTTCATTCACCGGGCTCATTACAAATATGCATGCTGTTCATTATTCTTACAAAATTACCGTAGTGGAAAGCTAACCCGAAAAATGTATCTGTTCATCTCCTGCCGGATGAAAAAGCTGGGAAGACAGCGGTGCGCTGAATTCTGATTTAAAATATATATAACTAGAATGAAAACTTCATGTGGAGGGGCGTAAATCACACCGAAATAGGTAGAAATTGTTAGATAGCTGAGGTTATGCAGTTGGTTTTTGGAAATAGTTGTTAAATTATGATAAAAATGCGTTCATTATGGGTAGGGCAGAGACACATTTTTTTGAACTTGCAATATTTTCAAATACAGCATCAAAATTCACAGAT
>Ga0210059_1007768_pt1 | contig 16997 bp, 9 predicted proteins | sample Ectturendosymbi2_FD_188042 | JGI IMG/M metagenome (GOLD analysis project Ga0210059, IMG submission 188042) | Ecteinascidia turbinata endosymbiont from Florida, USA - Sample 2 (SPAdes) (version 2) | ecosystem: Host-associated > Tunicates > Ascidians > Unclassified | place: Key West, Florida...
GGTTAGATGGCGCCCGGGACAAGAAGCAAGTTTGGCGCCCCCTGTTGGAAACTGAGGTCTTTCGGAAGCAACTGTACTATATAGAAAAAGTGTTTGTGACATTGTTGGGTCTTTTCGGCACCCCCGTACTGATTTGGTCCCCCCTTATTGACTCGGCGCCCGCGGAATTGCGCCTCCCTCGTTACGCCTCTGGGTGCATTTATTGTACAGCCGCAACAAATGAACTTTGAGACATAAAATTGACTCTACCTACAGTTCTATTAACATTCAGTGGATGTTTGTTATTTTACTCAGCCTTTTGGTCATAAGAAACTTTAGGGGTACCAGCTCACTTTCCGAACTGCTGAAGAGGTACATGGTCAGAGAAAGGTTGATAACCGCTGCACTAGCCTGTGGAAATGATTTTTCCTTAGTAAGAATACACTGCAGTGTTTATAACATAAACTTTCTTCTCGCAGCTAACTGCATGTGCAGTTGAGCAGGGCCTACGAGAGGGGGGTACGGGAGGAGGGTTGCCAGATGGCCGGTATTTTACTACTAATTTAGCAGAGGCCGGTAAAAGGCCGGTATTTTGAAAATCAGTGCCTGAAGCCGGTGTTTTGGAAATAAACAATTTGCCGTCACTTCAAAACGAACTAACGCCGAATTTCTGTAATTATAATGACTCTAGTAATGAATCTTGTCAGGATAGTTCTCTCAACGAAGTTTATTTGCTGCTGTTGACGCAGTTCTTGGTGCGATTTTTGCGTCACGCACACACCGAAATGTAATGAGACAGTCAAAATACAGGCAAATTATAAAATTAACTTAATAATTATTAATTGTGGCTTAACAATACTCCTTGTCTCTCTGTATTTACTGTGTCGCTTACGAAATACGGCACAGCTTAGATCTGGCACTGTTGACAAATCGAAATGGCCGGTATTTTTACAAAACGAATCTGGCAACCAGTGGCGTAACTAGAGCTTTGAACCAGGGTGGGCAAAGCTTCGCTGAAGGGGGCCTATCGGTCACCGTAGGGCGCCCACTACCCAAAATTTGGAAAAAAAATTAGAAATGATAGTGAATCACTGGATGTCGTGGATGTCTGTACTAGCTAAAAATAAAACACCCCTAAAAACGCAAAAAAAAACAACCTGAAGAATAATCAAAATGTCAACTATAGGGGGCCCAGTTTTTGCATTTAGCTTGCCAGGGAGGCGGTTTGCCTCTTTGTCCCCCTGTCAGTTACGCCACTGCTGGCAACCCTATGCGGGAGGTACATCGTACCCAGGCCCGAGAGGTACTGGGGCTCGGGAGGATGAAAGTACGCAGGCTAAGTTTTTCTGTAATCAAGCCCAAAATTACGAGTGTACATGGTAGTTGCCAATATAACACTTAATATATTTCTAAATCTTGGCATGGTAGCTATTTTATCCATATTCTAATTACTGTGTTATAGAAACAAGCTATACAAGTTTCAACAAGAAATCTAGAAGCTAGAGGGCCCAGTATCGATCTTCGTACCCCCAGGTATAATTTCTCTCGAACGCCCTGCAGTTGAGTATCGTATTTATGCGATTGTAAGCCGCGGCTTATAAAGATTTTTTATCATTTCGTGCGGCTTACAATCAAGAGAAGCTTACGTTTTTTATTTCTTTACTTTATCGAAAGGTATAGATGACGTTCAGTCTTTCCTTGGCTACGTTTTGTAGACCAAACTCTTCTTTCGCATTCGATTTTCTTCACCATCACGTGCACATCCATCACAGGAAGGATTATGATAAACAGAACGCAGTTGTAGTGGTGTAAGCATCATTTAGTACCGGTTTTGTCAATTAGCGGGTAACACACGAGTACGCGAACGTCGCGAATGCATCTCAGAGGCTTAGGCAATCTATGTTCAAGTGCGGTTTACAATCAAGGGTGGCTAACAATCGAGTGAATTTGGCAGGCGCATAATCGACTACCAGAAAAAGCAAAAAGGAGCACGTTGCGAATAAGCGAAAACAAATTTTACAAATGATGACGTCATGAAATGCGTCATGGGGGCCCTCCAGTGAAAATTGCCCCGGGCCCCCCTACCCTTTAATCCGGCTCTGCAGACAAATGCAATTTATGGTAAAATGATGGAACATGATAGATGGGCAAAATATTTTGCGACTTGAAATACCAGTAAACCCTTCAAGAACTGACAAAGATTGCACAGTTTCACTTCAAATATTTGTGATGCTCCGGCTCTTTATGCTAATATGGAACGATTTTTTCCTTGATGCAGCCACAGACCAAAGAGAAAGAGAAACCTTTCTGGTTGAACCAGTTTCTAGTCTAAAGCTGGTGTGCAATTTAAAACATATTTCATGCAAGCAGCTTCATCAAATTGTGAAAGGCAATTCTACATTTTTAGGAAATTTAAGAAATCTGCAAAATATTAATGAGGTAAATAAGTTAAGTAAATAGGGATTTTGTTTCTTGTGTTTTGAAATGAAACATTGTCTACACTGGACGTTTTACATCAATACTTAAAACTAATCAATAGGCCTATATGTTATTTGACTTGTTAAGTGTAGATAATACACTCAAGTAAGTGACAGTCGTAAATTGCCGTCCCTTTTTGCGATGAAAACGTAACAGCCCCATTGAGCTTATTAATAAATAAGCAAGGACAGAAAAAAGGTGATCGTCCCCTTTACAAGTGTAGAGCTTATCCAAGTGGTTCTGAAAAACATTGAAAAGCAAAAGAGGCAAAATGTTGCAGCTAAGTCAAGAAACATTCAAGTTACTATTTTACAGTGGCAGTGAAGTCCAGCGGAGACATTTCTGCGGAACCTGTAAGAGGACAGAAAATCGAAGAACATGTTGTGACAGACGTATGATCTACGTAACGATGACAATAGACCTAGTTTAACCAGTGGTTCAGCAGCAGAAGAACGTCAAGAAGTATCATCGAAAAGCACGATAGATGAGTTGTCTGATGCTATCACTGGAGGCAAACATATCGGTCTCTGGTCATCAAATATACCGGAAAAAATGTGGGAATATTGGTTGAAAAACAAAGAGGTATTTTTGAAGCATGATGTTCCACAACACAGAAAAGACAGAAACTCGTCACGGAAATGCACCACAAATCTTATTCGGCGCCAGAACCACAACGCCGAAGTCGTTGAAAGAAGCTGGCTTTGTTTTTCTCCTTCACAAAGCTGTGTTCCTTGTTTCACGTGTAGACTGATGTGCGCGGATACGACTAAATGTGCGCATTTCCTTATTAGAAAAGGATCCTGCGACTGGAAGCACGCTGAGGAGCCACGAGCAGTCACTGGAATATAAAGATGCCGCGGTTACGTTTAGTCGCAGATGTAACTATGGAGAATTGATACAGAGCTAGCTACTCAGGTCAATCGATGCCAACAATATTGGAAATCGCTTCTGGAATGTTTGGTTTCTGTTGTCAAACTTATTGCTGAGCGAGGACTGACGTTTAGAGATGAAGATGTTAAATTGCCTAAAAACTTTTTTCAAGAAAAATTTCAAAAAAGGTAAATACGATGCTTCTGGTCACCGGTTTTGCAACAGTTTCACAAATTGCTAATCATTATCAATTACCACATTGCATCATAAAGTTTTGTTACATTTGAGTTAGGAATTGTGACGTCACAAAGTTACGTCGTGAATATTAATGATCCGTGGAAGTAGTAGTGACTTCATCGGCCACCCCTTACCTAAAGATTCTATATCCGATCCGCACATGGGTCCTCCCACCACGCCTGGGCCCGGGCCCCCCACCATCAAAATCCGGCGCTGTACGAGAGTGTTGAAGTACAGTGCAATTGAAATCTGCTGTCAAGTTTCTTTAAATAAAAAAATTAAAGCGTGTTTGGAACTTTCCACAGCTCGATAAAAATATTTGTGATGCTCTGTCACTGGTGAAATTGTGGACAATCTTTCTTCTCCTTGTTCGTGTGCATTAACCAAGTACACCGATTGTGAATTGTTGTTACTACTCAAGCAGTTCCTTTATAAGGTATTGCTGTCATCATTGTTGCGTTCACTACAAAGTGGTCATATTTTTTGTATTAGAGCAGCTATGTCCAACCCAAATGGCTTACCGAGCCAAAAATTATGTCAATATCTTGACCAGGGCCGCACATTGAATGGCATTGAATACCTCCACATCAAATTTACTGCAGAGATTCAACGTCGTCTTAACCTAGCGTCCACTTCCTTCGGCAGGCTGTCCAAGCGCGTTTTTACGAACCGCGACATTTCCACACGCACCTAGATGGCCGTTAACGATGTCATCTGCGTCTCAACACTGCTCTGTGCATGCGAGGGATGGACACCGTACCGCTATCACATTTGAGCCCTCGAGGCTTTTCATAGTCGGTGTCTTCAAACTCTCCTGCACTTGCATTGGTGGGACAAAATACCTCATGTCGAGAGTTTCCGCAGAGCAGGCACAACATGCCTCGAGACGATACTCCTCAGAAGACAACTGAGGTGGCTTGGCCATGTGATAAGGATGCCTGGAAATAGACTTCCCCGTCGCCTACTTTACAGTGAACTCTCTTGCGGCCGACGCTCGGTAGGGGGCTAAAGAAGCGGTTTAAGGACCACATTAAGTCGTCCTTAAGTAAATGCGACAGACTTGAGAAATTGGCCAGGGACCGAGAAGAATGGCGTGCAGTTTGCGACAAAGGGTTGGCAACGTTTGAACAGCAACATATTGATGTGGCAGAAGCAAAGCGTATGCGTAGACACCAACAGCACAACCCACCATCCCCAAAAGCAACGCGGCAGGGATCCGCCAGTACAGTATGTAGCCGTGTTTGCGCCTCAGCCTTTGGACTGAGGAGCCACATGCGCCGACACAGGAAAACGCGTTGAGCAGCTTCTTCGTCGATCCGACGGACAACTAAGAGAGAGAGAGGCTTACTTTGATCTTAGCAAACTGAATTTAGCTTAAGCTAATATACTGAAAGTGTTCGAATCTTAACTGCAATGATATCAGGCGTGATAAACAGGCACTGAGGACCACCTGCATCAAAAATGTCAAATTCAAGACTATCAAAATAAGGACAGGTTGTCAGATGTAGGATACTTTTACTACACCGTAAACGTAAACTGGGCCGCACAAAACCCTCAACTGGGCGGCATGCGGTCCGCGGGCCGCGGTTGGACATAGCTGTATTAGAGTCTCGTGCAATGTGATGGGGTATCTTGATCTCCAATCGCATTGCGATCGTTGTGAATACAGTATAGTGCATCTACCGAGTAGCATACGAATTTCCTTCCCATGCGTGAGCCACCACATCGACTGAAAATCCATTTTCAGTAGAGCGATTGTACACCTCTTTCTCAACCTATTTAAAAGTTTGTGGAAGACATTGCAGCGCTGCTGCATTAATTCCACACCTGCCGTGACGCAATCCTATCGCAAGCTATCACCCAATATTTGTAGTTATACATCATTTGTACTGTAAATATAAGTCAGTAGTTCAAACAGTTTCTGTGGCAAAGTTAACCAATTCCTCTGGCTGATTAAATTTGCATACTGTACATCTATTCGTGTTAATTTATCATGTAAAGGTGATACGCATATAAAAAAATTATACTCGGAGTAAAAGAAGTTTCCTTATCTACCAGCTGTCACCTTTATAATACAACTAGTTTGACCTTGGAGATATATATATTTGGCAGTTCTGAGTGAATTGCGCCAAAGGTACTCGCTAAAACGACAAACGCCGGGCCACCGAAAAAACACAGAGGTCATCTAGTCAGGTGCCCCATAAATTAGCCGAGATTGACAATAATTCGTTGATGAAAGGTTGTGCCAACCGCAGACGTGCTGTCGCAGTCCGATGTACAGGTTGCGGGATTAATGACCAAATTGTGAAGAGTCGGGCACAAATGGCCGTAAGGTTTAATTGTCATGGACCGCAAGGTTCAGACAGACAGACAGACAGACAGACAGACAATACTTGTTTATTTTACATAGCCAACGAAAAGACCCGGAGGTCATCAAAGTCAGCTGACCATGGGTCAGTCATTATGCTTACTCAGCTGTAACAGCAGCGATACACAAAGGACAGACGCAACTTCTAGACGAAGAGAAAAAGAAAAACCCGACTATAAAAAGAAATCCTTTTCGGATTGCCATAACCCTTGCCGCAATCCTAATTAAATCTTGCCTCTGCCAACAGCTTCCCCAAATCACCCAGTCTCGAGTGGAATGACCTTGCAGAGGACTGCAGCCCAACTGACCTCTGGTACTTTCGCATCGCCCACTCTCAAGGTCTACCCGGACCTTAATGCAGCAGCATACAGCGGCGCTTACCATCAAAGTTATCGTTAGCGCCATCTATGCCTGTGTTCCTTGTTAGGGCCACTTGTGCGCGGGTTGTTTCATTGTGTGCGAAGACACTGGAAGATGGTAGTTAACCCTGCTCAGGTAACCTTGAAAATACTTAATACACGAGGTAACGCTGGGTCTAACGCAACCCGAAATTTGATTACGTTGTCCTGGGGCACGTGACATCCGCTATTTCCATACCAAACTGTTTTTTTACTTCCAAATGTCCATTGTTAATCACTTTCGCAACAAAATTTTATCTGCGTAGCGAAACATTCATATCATACAAATTTTGTGTAGGGTACCCCAAAAAAAGGGTCTTTTTTGTTTGGGCGTAGAAAACGTCATGCACGTGTTAGACCCGTTTTTTTTTCTTAACAAGCCATGGTGCAGGAAGGTTCTTTACATGTAAGGTATCGGTGGTCATATCTGGCCAAATAGGTTTTGCACTGAAAATTGCATTGACATGTTAAACGTAGTAAATTTGATAGATATCAGGTAACCATGGGTGGTATGGTACCCATATCCCCCCATATAGGCTTTCAGGGACATTTTTGCAAAATAACTCTGGCACCATTCCATTAGTCTCTGAAAATCAGGAAAAGTCATGGAAGCACAGTTTTCTAACATTTGTCTAAGTATATAAAATCTACAAAAAAAGAAAGGGGTCGGGTCGGACCGGCCCGGGTTACCTGAGCAGGGTTAAAATGTGAAATTTACTGAAATAGAAGTGCAGCATCTATATGTCTAAACTGTGGTCTAAGGACGTTTGATGTGGAAAGGTAAGCCTGTGCGGCTTACGGAGATGTTGCTTTTATAAGTTTATGGGTTTTTCCTTTCAAAATATTAGAAAGTTTAGAGCAAGTCGAACAGCGTATACCCTAGGATATGCATCAACCCATGTTTTCGGAAAAAAGTTATTTGCTGCTACCGATTTATAAGCAACTGTCTTTGGCTCTCTGCGCTGGTCAAAGTTAAAAAATATCAAAACCTACAGTTTTTAACCCTATCCTGGTCTTCTCACTCGACCTAAATTTTTGAAAGGCATGTGAGCTGTGGTTTTATACCGATATGTACTGCGTCACCACCAATAACGGCCACATTTTCCGTTTCAAAACACATTGCTGCTGTTCTTAGTTTCGTTGTTTGAACAGAAAATTACTTACCTCGCTCAAAAACAGTGTTTAGCCATACCTCGGAAAAAATAAGAAGCAGCTCTTAGTCTAATTTTTTGTTTAAACATGGCAAGATGACCAAGAAGCACATTTCTTGGTTTGTTCTAGTGGCAGACTTCTATTTGTCTGTGGTGACAACATCCATGCTTCAAGCTGTGTATAAGACAAATGAATTAATCTCTCAACACAAGGAGTGTGTGACTATGCGATGGCGAAATTGTTGATGTAGGTCACCTCTTAACTTTTCATTTTGCTTGTTTTTTATAGGTTTGCCTCAGACGCATGTTCCATATCACAGGGTTTAGTCAAAAAGCACAAAGATAGAAAAAACCTGAGCCACAGTACATCACAGGGAAGGTATTAGCTACTGATGATGATGAGGAAAAAGCATTGGAATAACTCACAAGCAACTGTTGCATTCCGCCATTGTAATACAGAAGCGTCACAAATCGTAGCCATGACCAATATACCCTCTAAGGTGCGCAACTGCTCAAATGCGCAGTACCACTAGGACTAGACCATTCTCATTCTCGCGCACTTGCAACAGTCCAAATGTAATATCGTGTATGTATCGTACAGTCCCTTCACCGGATAAGACACTTCACTAGTTGCGTGTCCACCTGGTTGCGCAAATGCATGCTCACTAAAACAAACATTCGCTCAGTGCAAACTTTTCTTAGAGAGAACACTATCCACGACAACAAAATCTTTCGAGGACAGTTTTTCATGATGTGTTCCAACCAGGGGCGTAACGAGAGAGGAAAGGGGGGAACAATTCCCCGGTCGCCGAATCGCTATGGGGTCGCCAAATGACTGCCGGAAGCGTCTAAAAGTCCCAACAACTTTCTTCAATACAGTAAATTTGCTTCCGTAAGACCTCAGGTTCGAACCAGACATGGGGTGATTACATCACAAATGTAATCGATTACGATTACTTGTCACATGCTCGATTACGAATAAAAAAAATAACAATGTATTCGATTACGATTACGATTATACTGAAAGTAATCACGATTACAATCGCGATTACATTTGTCTTGAAACATTCGTAGAAAGAAAACAAAACCATTTGCGTGATTTCACGTAAATATAATTTGAGACAACATACGATATGAACGAATGCAATAAACTAAATTACCACTCTGTAAGGGTTAAGATCTGGAAAAAAGAAAAATCACATTAACCGTTGACTGAGATGTTTGTGCGTTTGTGCAGACAACAAACCAGTTGCGTAAATAGAAGTGTGAGCCAGGGGGGAAACTTTGCTGAAAGAAGCTCACTGGTCACTGTGAGGGCCCCACTACCAGCCAACACTCAGAAAAAAACATGAAAAATGATGGTGAATCCGGATGTGGGTAATGGGTATATTAAAAACCTAAATCAAAGGAGGATACTCCGCGGAGTATTGCTCATTTTTAATCAACTTATTATGGTGTTGAAGTTGGAATTAATCTCCCAAAATTGTTTTTCTGTGCCCAATGCTATAACTGAATGTAACGCAGGTAATTTAGTAGTGTTCTTCATCTTTGACCTGTCAACTGTATTATGCTTCAGCAGAATATCGAATTTTTGAAACCCGAAATTTATAAAAAAATAAGTTTTTTATGTTTTTCTTTTTTTTCCACAAATTTATTTTTGCACAAGAAAATGTATTTCTGCCAACACAATGTTTTTGCCCAAAATCCAACACCTTTGTCATAACGTTGCAACGTTTTTCCAAAAATTTGCATTTCTTCAGCGACACTTGGCCAATACCTTCTGTTTTCATTGCGCCGTTGCCATGCGTACCTGATAGTTAGCATAGTTTGGTGAACTCGTTATTGAACTAACTTTACCATATTTTGAACCGATTTAAATTTTTGCAAATGCATGTGGAACGTCATTAAATTTTGCATACCAAAAGGACGATGCAGTGGTCTCAACTTTCTTCAAACAAATCGGTCGCTTGTTAATGCAGTTCGAAATCGTTTTCGTGCAATGACCACATGCTTGAATTTCTTCAGGTTAGGATTACAATTTTTCTAAGTGCTTGGAATAGGTGTCGTTGCCAATGGCCAGCATGCATCTCTGAAACTGGCCGAAAAACGCAAAAAAGACAACTTACTGGAAGCCAAAAGAAAACAAAAACTGAAACACAAGCTACATGGGGGCCCGGTTGTTACGTTTAGGTTGCCAGAGGGGGGAAATTTTCCCCACACCACCCGTCAGTTACGTCACTGCAACAAACACTTTAAATATTGATTAAACAAAATTAAAATATTTTAAAATTGTTTGTTACAGTTCATAAACGTCAACGCTTGAAATCTTTTATCAATCAAACGACATCTATCAGGCTTGAACTTCCAGCAACGCTGGAAAAGTCGTTTGTTAGTAATTTCAAAATTACTTGTTATTTCTTCAAACTGCGGGTTAGGATGTTTTCAGCTGTGTGATGGCCGTTGGATCGTCTGCAAGCCAGCGCATCATTGTACAGCTTTTGATTTGAAATGAAACGATTAGCGATGCCAATATAGCTGCGCATCTGTCTATTGGACAAAAAGTCAGCGGTTGATACAAGCTCACTGGATTCGTTGAGTTTTTTTACCGGTATCCGTGGAAGATCTCTGTTGACATGCTAGTTATCAGCGTTGTGGAAAGGTGCTCTCGACTTGGGTTAAATTACTTTATTCCATTGCAAAAAAATTGATTTATAGAAATTACTGCACTACTTATATACGTAGCCTATTCTAGCACTTAAATTCACAGATCCACTAACCTCTCCTCGTAATGCACCGTTATCTCTTCTGTTCCCATTTCAAGTCGTTTTTAGGAAAAGCTTTTATTTTTTTTGCTACACGTCTCACTAGACTCAGTACTTTACTTCTGGCGGGCAACAGGAAGGCTATATAGCTGGAACAAAGTGAGAATTCGCTACAAACGCTGTGCTTGCCGCTGGCATGTCTGGATTTAATGCACACAGACGGGCGAATGGCTTCCCCTTAAACACAACCATAACAAACGATGACAAAAGGAGGAAACCCAGCCACTACAACAGCGTTTCATCGCGCAGTGATGCAGGGTGAAGATTTCCAAGTTTCATCGCAAAGTAATCGTCGATTACGATTAAATTAGCGATGTAATCGAATACGATTATGATTAGATTTCATTTTTGGTCAGTTCAATCGATTACGATTACTCAAAAAACTGTAATCGATTGTAATCGATTACGACTGACCATTACGATTACCCCATGTTCGAACATGGGGACGCCAAACTTGCTTCTTGCCCCGGGCGCCATCTAGCCTCGTTACGCCCCTGGTTCCAACCATTGATATTTGTAAAAAACCGGCAACACCGTGGACTTTTGACTGTCTTCCTCACGATGGTGGACGTAGACGTAGAGTGAACCAAGTAAATAACTTGCCTCAATCGGCCCTTTTCAAGATGACACGGCTTCTTTTCAAGATTTTAAATGTAACATCCACCAAATCGGAACAGAAGCGCAAGTCATATCACCACATTTTATTAATTTTTAAATATGCTTTAAATTTAGTTAAATTGGTTCACCTAACAAGACTTCATCCGGTAGATCTTATCTTATGCATAAGATTCTTCAAACTGCGATTCTTCAAACTAAAATCCACGGGACTTTATCCTTGTTCTAAAGTTGCCCTCAATTTACATTAAATGACTTCTTGTGCGTGTCACGTCCTTTGTAGATGTTGTAATGCGGCTGATAACCGGTAAACACTTAAAATAACTGAGAAAAAAATCAGTTATTAAAAACTTTTGTTCAAAATCAGTTGAAACAAGCAAATTAAACTAAACTTTAAAAGAAATTCATGCTCTTTTGAAAATACGCAAAATCTTAACAATGAAACTTTAATGGGACAACGAAAATTTTAAAGTGCGTAAAATATCTCGGCATTTTTACCAACTCTGTTCCAGGATGGAATACTCACATGAAACTCTTAGGAAAGCTAACGGTTAGTGCTAGCATTAGTGAATATTTTATTTTGTATCATTCGTTCATCTTGAGTTCAAAGTTCGTGACATAGGTGTTAGCAGAAGCACGCAAGTTCGAAAAAATTGAACACTGCGCGTTTACAGTGGAAACGTTAGCACATGCAAGCAACACTATGGGAGAGAACAAACACTTTAGTACGCACCTGAGAAGAAAGCAATCTGTCAATATATATCATGTAAAAGTGCTATATATTTGGACAAAAAATGAAGACTAGCATCTGACATTTCAAACGAATGGGTGAAGACGTCGCATGAAGGTGTTCACCGCAAGCACGAATGAATGTAAAGTGTTTCGAATTAAATCTGCAAACGTGATGACGAAATCCGTTTCTAAACACTTTCTACACCGGTGTATTCCAGGCGCTCTATTCCATTCGAAACTGTGGGATTTGAGGAAGTTGGGTGCAGAGGCAAGAGTCGATAAGGATTAAGGCAATATTAGTACTGTCATTATCACTGTCGTGGTCACTGTTGTGACCTATTTAGCCGATACCCACTTTCTTTCACAAGTGTTTTTGCTTTCACTTCCCTAGTATACTGGCCATGTCGCAGGACAGTTGAATATTGTGCACGAAAAACGTTTTCTCCGCTTTTTCAGTTTTGCTTGTTAGTGCTTCAAACTTCAAACATAGAGTGTTTTAGGTGACAAGCGGCAACAGAAAAAATAGCAAAAACAGCTTTCTGCTTCGCAATTTCTACGCGCAGTATCTCCAAAACAAAGGAACAGAATGTATGGCCGCAAATTTTTTCTCCACTTCTTCATTTTTTTTATTGTTAGTGCTTCAAACAAAGTTTGTTTCAGGTGACCAATGCCAATAAGGAAATAACTTTCGTCTCTTTAAGTGATCTTTTTTGAAGGAAAGGACAACACGTCTGGTTCAAATCTTTTCATTGTGTTTGCATCAAATTTGTTTTGCTATGCGGTGTTTTGTGTTAATTGCCCGGGGATATCCATAATGATTGTTAAATTTGTGTAAACATACGAAAAACCAAACGGATTTGTTTTGTAACAGGAGATTGCATATTCACAGGAGGAAAATTCATTTCGACTTTACTGCAGTTATTTCGTCTAGATGTGATGATTCACTTGAAATTTGTCTGAAAAGAAACAGTTCCCGTAGCCCGTAGGGAGAATGTCAGCAGGTCTCAGCGATGTAGGCCGTGACTGTGGCAACGAGCTTAATCCGGGTGAAGACCATCCTGCGACAATTGTGATCCAACTCATCAATTGATGTACTCTATATTTTTCCGGATACAAGTTGCGTCTTACCCAGAAGCAGGCACGTAGGGCAAACAACAACCAAGTCTCAACATTTAATTATTTAATGCCCCTTGTTTTTAAAGCATCATTCATAAAAGGTGCATTTTTCTAGCGTTTTTTTCTGAATAATTTGTTCAGATTTAGACCGGCAAATGCATAGTCCAGTTTCGTTAAATTGACAAATTTTGAAAGTTTGTTTTTAGTAAAGTTCCAAGCTTGTATTTTGGATGAAAGCCACCTTTGCTCGTAAAAGTTTCATGCAAGAGCCCTTGTGAAAATCTCGATGATTTAAATGCAAGATCTGCAGTATGTCTTTTGCAGCCATTATTGCAGTTGTCTTTGTGGCCGCCATTATGATTGCGTGTTTTAAAGTTTACACGCTTCTGGTGTACACCAACACACGTTCAATCGAAGCCGAGTAGCGACTTTGCTTTAGACACTGACTCCCGAAGTTGGTCTACAAAACTTGCGCGCATCTAAGACGTGGATCTTATCCAATTCTTGAACAACTGGTTGACGTATGCAGCTTTCACGTCAAGGATAGAATACCTCAAAGCGTTTGAAAAATGTTTGGATTTTATGTCATTAAATGCTATGAAATGCAAGAGTAAACATGTCCCCTAATCAAACTTGCATATGTTTGACCCACACAGTCTACACCAGTGGGTCTCAAAGTGGTCGATATCGACCCCCAGGGGTCGAATGGACCATCCAAGGGGTCGATAAATAGTCACGGGGTCGAATGGGTAGGGGGTCAATGAATAACTGCTGGTGTCTACTGGAGCAATGAAGCCTCCAATTCAAAATTATTGTTAATCGGGCAAGGAATGCAAACGTCGTTTTTCAACAAATCAAACAAAATTAAGAGGGCTGATCAAGTCTCAGCTACAGTAGTTTAAAAGTACAGTCGATTCGAATAGTTTTTTATTAAATAATCCAGTGTGATAACATCATGAAAACTGTTGTGTTTGTTACGTCATAAACAATATTGTAGTGCATGTGTCGCACTTCGGCAGTTGTTGGACTGGTAGAGTACAACATAGGCTACGCAGTAGGACGGAGAACAATTTGGCACATACTTTCCTTGTATTAGTAGCTGTTGGAGTAGGCCACGGGGTCTACAGAAAATTGTATACTTTAACTGGGGGTCAACGTGCAAAAAAGTTTGAGAACCACTGGTCTACACAAAGTGTGAAATGGTTTGTGTTTGCGGAAACGAAGCCCCGATCGATTCTCATCATGTACGGCTCTGCGGTAAAGTTAAGAAATACTTGTCGACGTAGCTTAACGCAACGGTGGGTTAGTTGATCTTGTTCAGGGGTTCCCGAAGTATCGGTCGAAACACAAACAAGGTTGACAAAGGGCCAAAAATGGGCGGTGACGGGGCGATCCAAACCGGAGTTGTGTATTTTCAACGTTACCACTGTTTGTTTGTGTGTAGCGTAGGTATCGAGCAAAGAGTGGAATGCTGACATCAAAAACGACCTTAGCGACACATGCTGCCAAAAATGTCTACGTTCGCATTATTATTTGTTGTCTTCGGTTGGCTGTCAACTAATCTAACTTATAAAACACATTTTTTGTCACAATAGAAAAGAACACTAGTTAACAACAGCTTGAAGCTTTCAAGTCGTGCGGCTGTTGAAGGCATTCTCTAGCGCAGGGTTTCCCTAACTGGGATCCGCTGACCATTGGATCCGTGACGCCTGCATAAGGAGCCAGTGAAATTATGACAAAAATAAAGCTGAACATTTGCGCCATCTTAAAATTCACAATCAGAATATGTGATTATGGCTGTTTTCTTTTGACAAATTGTGCAGAAAACCTGTCTCCACAAAGGCGACCGATTTGAATCCATCAGCAAATATTTTTGATAGGAAATCGATTTCACTTGGCAAGAAGCAAGCTCATTGGTAAGTGGCCGTCCGCGGACCAATCAGTTTAGGAAAACTTTCTCTTACATTGGCGTCTTCCGCGTTTTGCTTTGCAACAGCATGTGATTTGCGCAAACACGGGGTAGAACGAGAAATAATAAACAATATTCGTAACTGAGTTGCTGGACTCCACTCGCAGCGAGAATGTGGCAAAAATAAAGAATAGGCTGGTTTTTGAGAGGAACTTTAGGCAAATATTTACAAGAGTGTAAAAAGCTATCTTTGAAAAGATTTAGTGTGGATTTTCGCTGGCTTTCTCTTTTGAGTGCTCGCAAGTGCTTAAACTGAATTGACAGAGCACATTAGTGAATTCTCGTTGCCCTGACCGTGTTTCACTTGGTAGAAAAGATTGCCAGTTAGTTGCTTTATAAGTTAATCCGCGTAACTCCTAAACCCAACCAGTGGTGTATCTTCAATCGGTTCTTTTTATGTGGACTCCTGTCTGTGAGAGCGATTTTAATACTATATAACCGTTCTTTTTATCGTACCATTAGTAGCAAAACGACAAGCCTGTAACCACTAGATTATAACAAATTCAGGGGTTAAATCCGAAAACCTGAAATGGATTATGGATCCTATTTTTTCCGAGTCACTAGCTGCTCGTAGAAGCCAAGAATCACTGCGACCAATAATGAACTTACACTGATTTGATTAACTCTCATCAATAACGGAGGTAAGACTGCAAAGGCAAGCCAGCTTTACCCAAAACTGCTTTCTGCACTGCAAACACTACACTGCAAATTTATAACGTCAACATGCAATTCAACAATTTGTGCTTTTTCTGTTATGTGTAAAGCTCCAGCATGCATTAAGACTGGATCCAAATTTCTTGTACAAGCAAATCTTGTCCTGAATTTAGTATTGATTTCTTTCCTTTTTGTCTCAATAGTTCACACAAATTTTCTGGTTTCAACATATTTCATTCGTTTTATCCATATAGGCGTACGGGAAGGCATTTTACTGGGGGACGGAAAAAATTTTTCCTAAAAAATAAACAATTTGCCTTGAAACCAACTTTTTACTTTAATCAGAACGGGGCCTGAAACCTCTTGCAAATCTGTTCCGCACAGTTGAATTCATTTATAACGGAATGGTCGTTTTCTGGTTCCTAGTCTTATCATGGTAGTAATTACGAATAGCCTGCCACTAATCTGGAAAGAAACAACGAACGTTTTCAACATTTCTGTAATAGACATTTACTGTACATGCATGTTTCGGGCTGCCACTTTTTCCGCAGCAGTGATTCAATCAACTGAAAACGCAATCATTGACAAACAAAAAAATTTTAGTTAACATCTGAACAAATTAAGCTTGTCCGAATGGCCTGAAATCTCTGCCAAATCTATTTTATAGTTGCCTAGCTTGTTAGTTGTTTGAACAAAGAATTGATAGCCTATAAAACACTTTCCAAGTACTTTATACAAGTATTGTCATTTGTACCACTGGTCCATATTACACAAACTGCCACCAAGGTTGGATGCAGATTACACACTGCATTCACAAAACTAACTTCAAAATTTTCCTACCTCAGCCAGAGCTAAAATTTGATGTTAAGATCAATTCTGCAACAGATAACTGAAGAGTTCTAAAAAAAGCACGAAAAAACTGGCATTAAAACTCCTGTTAATCAAAAAAAATGTACAGTAATCTCCCGGTTAAGTTCGCACCCGTTTAAGTTCGCATCCCTTCGCAAAAAATAATCAAAAAATCTGCATTCAGTTTTTTTACTAATTCATTAGTATTTGCAGTGAGTCAAACATGGCAACACAACTTGTCATGAAAAGAGTTAAACAGCAACAATATGTTGCTAAAGTTCACGATTTAAACAAGTCAGGAATGGTCAGCTGATGCATGTTATGCTCTCTTTTGCGTTCAAAATCACCCGCCTTAAAGGTATAACTTATCTTCTATCTCTGTAAACCTCCGGACAGACGCTCTAAATTTGTTCTTTTTCGTCTCTTCAGACGTCAGAGCAGAACGTTTATGAAAAACTTCTCGCTTCGCCCTGACTTTTCTAACAGTAGCCTCACTAACTTTGTACTGCCGTGCGATGCTTCGTTTGCTTGGAGGATTGTCTGGCTCATCTTAGAGATTACTTCCAATCATAGACGTAGTTAGGGGAGGCAAAGGGGCCATGCACCCAGTGCCGTGGCAAGGGTAAGTGAGGCCCCCCCGAAATTTCACGTGGGGCCCCCCATACGCTATTGGCCTATTATTATGAATTGCAGTAAAAAGTCGTAACCTCTCTGGCAGTCATTTTCTCCTCAACAATATGATTCTTTCGTATCTTTGAA
>Ga0210059_1007769_pt1 | contig 16995 bp, 12 predicted proteins | sample Ectturendosymbi2_FD_188042 | JGI IMG/M metagenome (GOLD analysis project Ga0210059, IMG submission 188042) | Ecteinascidia turbinata endosymbiont from Florida, USA - Sample 2 (SPAdes) (version 2) | ecosystem: Host-associated > Tunicates > Ascidians > Unclassified | place: Key West, Florida...
GCAGCTAACTGTATGTGCATTTGATTAAGCACATTCTCGGCTACCGGAAAAAACGGTAACCTTGCGAATCAGCGAAAACATAACTTCTACAAACGATGATGTCATGAATTACGTCATAGGGGCCCTCCGGTAAAAATTGGCCCGGGCCCCCCTACCCTTTAATCCGGCTCTGACTATAACAGTAATTCGTAAACTGAGGGCGTTCTTCGTAACCTTCGTCACAAACAGTAACGTCGACACGAAAAGGAGGTCACTTATTCTGATTCTGTTCTCATGGGGACAGGGGACATTGTCGCCAGACTTCTGCATATTTACTTCCGTGCTGCCAGCCTGCCATTGTGCAAGACGAAATAGCTACCTTGCCAACAATGTCGCATTGTAATCGAAGACTTGACTTGGCATCTTGTGACAAAATAATGTACACTATTTTGAGGTGCAATAGCTGAAAGAGAAACTATCATTGCTCTTTATAAGCGAGCCATAACGGCGTGCTCGCTGGCCGTGGCAACTAGTAGACTAGTTTTGTTTCAGATACTTTGTGTAATGTTAGGCAGGTATTCCTTCAGATCTGTTTCGTCACATTTCTGTAAGTTGAAGTTAGTCATACCAGGGGCGTAACGAGGGGTGGCAAGGGGGGCACAATTGCCTGGGCGGCGAATTACTGCGGGGAGCGCCGAATGACTGGGGTACCGCCGGAAAGTCCCAACAATGGCACAAGTACTTTCTTCAATACAGTACATTTGCTTCCGAATAACCTCAGGTTCGAACACGAGGGCGCCAAACTTGCTTCTTGCCCCGGGCGCAATCTAACGTGTTTACGCCCCAGTGTAAAACACATACGATCTAATATCAGACAGAAAAAGCATGAGCTTTTCGCAATTGTCTACCGCTTTAGTTTTGGGGAGTTAAGCATTTCTAATCCGTTTGATGCAGCCGCATTTCGTTCCTTCCAAGCGCTTTTTGAACTATTGGAGAAATCACTAGCATGAGAGTGCGTTAAAACTCGGTAGTCACGGTACAACAGCATCTACGGTGGGAAAGTCTGCTTTATCAACTTTAACGACGACATTCGACAACACTGCAAACCAGTCTTAATGACATGATGGGTCATTGCTGATGCAACGTTTCAAAATCGAAAAGTTGAGATGTAACAACAGGAAAATGACGGAAAACAATAGCAACAGACAAATAACCCCATCAATCATAAACACCGAATATACGTGCGAGTCAAAGAGTTCTACTGCGAAGTTACAAGCAGGCCATGTTCGGGAGTTATGTTTTTAACTAATATGGTTGCCTGCAGTCGTAAGTCTTCAATCAATACCGTGTTGAAAAGCAAACGTTCACTGCATCGCAGTCACAAGCAGGTAATCGATGATTAGTTTATCGCTAAGCTTACAGAGAAAGCTTAGGTCGCTTAGGTGTCGGTGACTGCGATGTCGTTAATTTGTACAGCTTGAACTCCTCTTCTCTAGTGTTACTCGCAGCAACTGACAAACATCAACCAACGTCCAGATGACTTGGTCTTATCTCAAAAGAAACAATGTGCATGATGATGTTTATACAGAAATATGTTTACTATGTTTTTCACAGGCTGTCAGAGCAAACTCGCATGACCTGAAGTTTGAAAAGCTATTGGTGAGGTATAATCTGGTCTGGTTTGTCCAATGTCCATGGCAATGGACTTGAAATTTTTCCCATGTCCCATCTTAAGAAATGTTACGTCATCTAGCAAGAATTTTCTGTGGTTGAATACCATTATTTCATGGTTACAGGCGCAGTAATTATTAGACGTAGAGGCTCAGTGTCATAGTGGAGTGACGGGATAAGGTAGTTGGGGCTTTTTCATGTGATAACCAAAAAAACGGTGGTCACCCAATTTTTATTGGATGCACTAAGGGCGAAGCCCCCCTAATAATTTTTTCGCCCCCCTGGAGAAATGTGTTGGACATAGTTAAAACCACTGGACATAGTTGAAAAAATTTGGACCCCTTTTAGAACACCTAATGTCCCATGCTGGTTACGGGTCTGTTTAGGAGTGTTTAAGTCACCCCTCTGCATACGGCAGACATTAGACAGGCACATGATATAATATACACCGTATTACTAATTTCGTTGGAAACCCAGCGAATGGGACGGAACAGTCATACGTTACCGTGGGATGGGGCAGAAAGAAGTGTCGCATGGACAAGCATGGGTATAATGATCAAGTCGATTTGAAAAAAACGTACTGTATCTGGAGAGCAGATACAGACATAATCTAGAAGAAATTAGGGCATAAAAAATTTAAGTGATCAACTTGGTAATACCCTCTCTGAAGAAGAACTGAAAGTTCCGTTTTTAACCGTTCCGTAACAACGTTCTTAGCATTTTCATATCTTCACGATGCACGTAAGTATAACACCAACCACAAAAGTTAATTGATCTCTGTATGTTTTCAACCAGTTCTCAAACTTAAATTGCTCCGAGGGCCAAATGAGGACTTATAAAATAACCCATGGGCGGCATTATCGCGCTGACGCAACAATGGCGGTACCTGAACCTTACTGGAAACAACTTTTATATCTTATTTCCTGCAAAAGGTTTAGTGAGTTATATGGGGAAATCATCTCTACCCTTCTCTTTGTTCGTTTAAAAAGAGCTTGTTGACTCGCTGGCCGAGCACCTCGGAACATCTGGGAATAAACTAAATAACTTAGCTGTTAATTACTTGAAAATACCCAAAAATGATCGCGGGCCGCACAAAACGCGGGCCACGCTTGAGACCTCTGGTTTAAACCAGTGGCGTAGCTAAGGGGGGGCGGAGGGGGCGGTCCGCCCCTGGCGACACTTTTATGGGGGCGGCACTGTGGGCTATGCTGTAAGATACAGTATAAAACCTCAAAGGCTGTATTGAAATAAAAGTGGTTTTAATGTGGGGACACTACCCGCAGTTGAAGGACTTTTTGATTTTGAGTAATTTAAACTATGGCACGTGTATTTAGGCGATTGTTATCTTAGCCAAGCAATAAACAATCGTGTATCAGGGATGTTGTATTAATAGGCTTTTTTACATGAAGCTGCAACACGGTTCTCAACATGCTTATCAAGTCGCTTGATGTCAAATTTTACTGATTCACTACACGGTTGATTGATCGAGTGTTGGGTCGTTATTTACGTTTGATCGTAGTCCTTATATGACGTTATAGAATTAGTAGGAGTATGGTGGATGACTGTGGGAAAACGTGTGGGTGTGGTGAGCTCTAAGCTTTTGTAAGTGCTCTTAAGTTTTGTACCTGCGAGTAAAAGCGCATGGTTGGGTCTAAAAAACATTTCTGTGTAAATCTAAAAAATGTGTAGTTGGATTTGTGCTCGTCAAAATGATTTTCCATGCGTTTGGAGAAATATAATCTAGCTCAGTATTCTTCAACAGGGGTTCCGTGGTACCCTAGTGTTCCGCAAAACATGTAGTGGGGTTACGTGAGTTCTAAGGCTTCCATGAGGGCTCCTCGTTTCTTTTTATGGAAAATGATTTCTTGCTTCAGTATGTTGATGCGTTATGAAAATTTTTAGATCACCGTGCTGCATTCAGATTCCAAGTAGGCCAGTTAGTTGCACAGGACAGGGTTGCCAGATATTTTCCGTAGCTTATGGCCAAAATCCTGATAAAAAATGGCCAAAATGGCTCTATTTCTTGAAAACGTTATGGCCAAAATTACAAAATGTTATAACTATGTTAATTTCTATTTTCATGGGGTTCTCAAATTTTTCGGAAGACAGTATATTTTTTGCCGAAAAAATTTAGTTCTGCCAAAGAAGCAAGTTTTAACACTAAAACAGCTATTTCTGCCATGAACTTAAAACTACGTGCTACAATTTGTTTTTGTTTACCTTAACAAAACTTAGAACCATATATTAAACACTATTTTAGATACATGCTTGTATGAATTCTGACCCGTTTCTGGGTTAAACAGTTTGAAATTAAATGTAAATTAAATGACAATGCTACAATTCCCTTGACCTTGTGCTCCAAATATATGAACAAAAGATTAAAGTCATGAAAAACATTAAATCATTTCATCACGTGTTCAAAACCATCGTTGAGTTCACATATATGAACGAAAGAGGAGGAACACCTGAGCGCAAACACTGACTCATGGCAGGTCCGACTGAAACACTTGTACAAAATCTACAGATTGCAAGGGCAAAATAATTACTACACACTTCAAAAATTACAAGGTTGAAGTATTGCAGAGTGTTACTGTAAAAATAATGAGAAACTTATAAAGAAAAATTCCTACCAACATTGTGAAATACTTCTACGACAACATTATCAGTCACACAACTGAGTGATACAGTACGAGTGCAGCAGCTACCAATGGTGACAAAAAGATTATCACTGAGTGAAACACCTTTACAAAATCTACTGACTGCAAGAGCTAAATCACTACTACACCCTTCAAAGCATTACTACAAGGTTGAAGTACCATGGTGTTACTGTAACAGTAACATGAAGACTGTCCAAAAAATACAAAAAGACAAACTATTTAATGAAAATTTAGTACACAGTGACAAATTGCCAAATTTTACACAATGGCCAAGTGCGTTTCTTCATGGCCAGCGCACTTCACAAATGGCCAAATTTTGCGAAATTGGCCATGAAATGGCCAATCTGGCAACCCTGGCACAGGAGGTTGAGTGCAGTTAATAGCCGAAAAAAATACAGTATTGATAGTTGTTGCGTCGATTGTTGTTCATTGTTGTGCAATTAAGAAGAACGTTATTGTTGCATCACAGTTGTACGATATTGCAGATGAACAGTTCACAGTAGAGAAAGAAGGCCCCCTTGAACTTTTGCAGTTTATTCAAAAGTATAACCTTGGGAAGTCTGTTCCAAATATAGTAATAATGCTGCGGATTTTTCTCACAATTGCTGTTAGTGTTGCTACCTATTAGAAGAGTTTTTCGAAACTAAAACTGATCAAGAATTACTTTAGATCTGGTATGAGCACCTTGCGGTTGAGAAGTCTTGCCACACTATTTGTAGAGCAACACTTGACAGAAAATATAAATTTGGACATTGCCATTGAAGAATTTGTCGACAAAAAGGCAAGAAAAGTTACTGTGTAAAAAACTGTAGTTTTCATTTCAGAAATAAAGGTGGTCCTAATTTTTTACACTTTTTTTACTATTTTCCCTATATGTATATGTCATTTTTACTTTTTAACTGTTACAATGTTCGAGCTTTTCGGTGTGTATTTAAAGCATACCATATTTGAGCATGTGAGAGTACTGTAATATTATAATGGTGCGCAAACTAGTTAATACATATACAAAGCTTTAAGAGCCAGTCACTGTGCAATATGTATATTTCTGGGCTTCGGGGGCGCCAAACTCAAGGGCCGCCCAAGGCAGCCCACACTCTAGCTACGCCATTGGTTTAAACTGACCTGCTCACTTCGGTGATAGGAAGTTTTATAAATTGTGTCAGAGATTTTGACCTTGTTGTTTTGTTCGTCATTCTGCCAAACTACGTTTGACACCATTGATACATTCTCAGTTGGGCAAGATCTTGCACACAACTTATAAGTGAGTTTGGCTGATCTTTTCAGTTTCTTTCACGGAATTGCGTTTTCACAGTATTTTCATTGAAGATTTGCAGGTTTGCGTGAAAGACAATGTATTATATCCCACAACCTTCACGATACGTTATCATTCCATACAACGGACGTTGCTCACCCCGCATTTGTTTGACCTTCAAACCTAACATCCAAGATATCCCAGCATATCTTAGAGACCAAGATATCCCAACATATCTTTCATCGTAGAGACCCCGCACGCAGCACAGTGTCACTAGTTATTACAAGTGTCATCCTTCGAGGAAAACATGGCAACTCATGCTTATCATGTAAATTTTTACAAAACCATCATTGGAAACAAAATTTGCAAAGAAGCCAGCTGTTACAAGAAATACTTACTTCTGCCCGGCTGTTTTTCAAACATGTCAGGTTCGATGTGAAAATGGAGAGCATCATCAACGAGATCTCGACAAATGAGGGACTGCTTCACAAGAGGCTAAAGAAACAAAAACGTCACGTGTTTCCTATTTGGTTTGTGATACAATCAGCAGCAACGTGCAGAATACCACAATCCGCAAAACAAATCGAAAAGGCAGGTGAAAACGTAGAACAAATGAACACATTCTTTGATTGCAGTAGTTAAAATAAGCTCGTGTAACTGCTGTTAAATTAGTGAGACTTCAGTTCTGACGAATTTACAGCAACAAAATCCAAGACCAAACGATGTCGAACAAATGCAATGACTACCGCAAAGGTATGCATAAAAATCACAAAAACAACGTTATTGCTACAAGTGCTATATTGGTACTCTTGCGGTGTATTTCGATATCAGCGGTATTCTTTATGATGACATAAGCGTTTGTAATGAGAAGCGTTTGAGCGTTTGTAATCGCATTGATCTTGACTGTAGTGCATCGTAGTGGGAGGCGATGTTGCTCTCATTTGCAATTGATCCCCGAATTGACAATGAGTGATGACCTTTCATCAGTCTCGTTGCATGTTTAACGTTGGTAATAATTTAGTCCTTCTGCCCGGGTGGCCAGAATACGATCGGTTGTATGTTTTTGGTTAGGTTTACTTCAAACTGAATACAAATTGATTGTCTATTAATCGCACCCACACGACAAAAAATGCCAAGGTAGTTCCGCCTTTGTTGCGCATATATTAAGTACAAATCACGCTTGTGTATTTCAAACGGACCAGCAGGTTGGTCAAGAGAAGAAACATGGGTTGATTTGCTATGACAACAAAAGGTTCATTTCATATGTCGGTCAGCATCACAAAATTCAAGTTTAATATATACTGCGGATATTCTGAAGTAGCGCGAGCGATGGAGCGACGTGAAATTCCACATGTAAAAGTAAGAAATCTGCTTTTACAAAAAAATGTGATATTTGATTACAAATCCTAAAAACGGTCTGCAGAAATTGAAACTAGTTTTCGCGATTTCCCCCAAAATTATTTCATGTCGAAATCACGGTGTAATTTGACTGAAATCATGAGAAAGGATCAGTGAAATATCACAAACTCACAAGAACTACTCGTGTAAATTAGAAAGTTTAACAATGTCAAGGACCCTGTTTTTTATTCCACTTAACACAACATAGGTGTAGGAGCAAGCAAATTTTTGGTGGTGCAAAGGATTTTTGCCCAAATTTTCCCAAACTTGTCTCAAAAGTTGTCGTGCAACTTTTGCCGACCTTTTTTGTGGTGTGGCCTCTAAAAATGGTCTTCACTTGTTTTTCTGCAAACCTTGGGGGCCATTTTATGAAGTCAAACAACGTTAGGCGCCATTTTTGCCCAGATTTTCAAGGATTTTGCCTGGATATTTAGAGATTTTGTTCGGATTTTCAGGTATTTTGCCAAAACTTTCAAAGCTTTTACCCAATTTTTCAGGGATTTTCAACAAATCAAATCTTTTGTGGGTGCGCTTGCACCCCTGCACCCCCGCCTCCTACACCACTGTTGCACAACAACAATTACCAAAACCATGGGTGGTGTGTTGATGTTGCGCACACCCTAGAGCAAAAAGCTCAAGCAGGAAACTCGTATTAAAAATATGGTTGCGGCGTATCCTTCTTTCGGCCGAAAACCGCATGAACTGATCAGTGGCGTGCACAGGAGGGGGAACGGGACGACCGTCCCGGGCATTCAAAGAGTGAAATTACAAAAATTAAAATGCTGTAACTAGATGAAATTTCGTGTTGCGAGTCTATACTAAAACATGCTGCACACCCAATCAAACTGACCGTGACGTGACTTTTTCCAGATCGTGCGATCGAGGGAAACTCATAAAAAGATTAAAAGATGAGTATGCACGTTTAATTGATTGAGCTAATTTTCAAACTCTCCTATTTCAACTTGCTTAATTTAGCTGACTTTTCGATGCATCGCCAGTTTCCCGTTTCGTTTTTTGATGCGGCAACCCTGGGTGTACACTAATACAGTTGCATACCTGTGCTTGGTGCATCATTTCGAGCTTCTTCATTAATTGGCAATTCAGGTGAATTGATCATAACATTACACACAAGACCGTATCCTGTTCTGTCCCAAGGGACGCCGGAGAACGGGGGGGCATTGCCTCCCTGCCCTTTCAAAAGCGGAGCAACGAAGGGGTTGTCTTTTCATAACAGTATCATAGGTCAGTACTTCTTAACCGGGTGCATGATTCACCTCAGGGTGAATGATATTTTTGCAAGGATTAATGAAAGAAGATGGGTGAGTAAAATTTCTGGACATAGTTCCTAATTATTTGTATCCTCGGATAACATACATTTGTCTTGTTTGTTTCTTACCCAAAACATACAAGCAATCGTGAATAAAACGGCGAACTTCAAGCGTTCTGAATGCGTCTTCAGAAGTCAGTAACTGACCACTTCAGAAAAACCGCACATTGGTGCAATTAACTGCATCTATTACGTAATGGGAATAGATTTTACCGAGAGATGCCATGTTTGCAGGCCTAACCAATCGAAGTACAAGAGTAGCCTATTTGTGATATTTGTTTGTTACCAGTTAGTTTTTGATTCCAACATCCAATGTCGCAGGTAATACCTGCAGAATGTCTGCGAAATACGCCAAAAAACGTTATTTTGTCGTGAAAGTAAATGCAAATTTATAGATGAAATCGACCAGGACACGCCAGCTTCATCAGCTTCACAATTTAAAGAACCAGGTTTGAAAAGGAACGTTATGGTCGAGAATAAGTTCGCATGAAAACTTAAAAGGCGAAGGTGGGATGATGATTATATTAAGTATGGGTTTTTATCCCAGAATTGAAAATCGAGCCATGAGCCGTCTGCTCAGTATACCTCTTGCTCTTTTGAACATAGCAACCATTTTTGGCTCATTCGAAACTGTGGAGTCAGTTACAAAACAAACAGGTCATTGATGAGAACAAGCCCTCGCAATTTTTCAAGCAACAGTAGGCATATTTCTGCAAACAGCAAAATTCTCTCCATTCGCCAGTCGTAAGATGACTCTGCCAGCAAAAAGCCTCTTCTCTTTTCCTCTTTTAAAGTAGCGCATGTGCTGATGAAGCGAAAAAAACATTTTGCGACGCTGAGTCTGTAATCAAGCCATGTTTGAATATCGTAGCCAATTTGCTGCATCGCGGAAAGCACGCTGTGGGTGATGTAAACCAAATATCGTGATCTAACAATGAACTTTTGGTGTAGCATGGTGATCGTCACATCGGCCATAGGGTAAATGGGAATGCAGCAATCAAGGGCAAGGGTGAGGTAATTTCATGGTTTATCAAGATTCAAGATCGACTTGAGACAAAATTATTGCAGCGATTCGCGCACCCAGAAAATTCAGTACAGTTTTCGATAATCTATGTTGTTATTTTTGAGGTCAACATTGTTGATGAACAGAAACACACATAATTGGTAATGATTTCTTTGTTTTTCATAAGTTTCCACTGCGCCTCAACTCTTTCACTGCTGCCGCCCTTCCACTAGTCCGGCGTCCCTGTCTGACACCCCAGTAGTTATACATATAACAGCCACATGAAAAAACAAAAGTTTTCTTGCGTACTTTATGCGCAGTCTCAATTCTTGTGCAGTTTGGTAAGTTTCAAACTGTCAACCCTGGGTGTCCGCTAAGCCAGCTGCATACCTTCTCTGCTCGACTACTATTCGACGAAACATTCGCGCAGCCTGATGTTTTTGCAGTTGTGAACTGCCCTGTCGTAGCGTTGAGTGTGTTCCACTGTTCTCCACTGTTTCAATGCGCAGCTTTATATTTTTGCAGTTGGGAACTGCGCTGACGTTGCACCGAGTGTGTTCTACTCCCCTGTTGCCGGATATTTTTGCAGTCATGAACTGCGAACTGTTTTGCTCCGGTCTCCTTACTTGGGAGCGCTGATCATTTAAGTTCATTACAGTGACACATTGCACAACGAGTAAGGAGGGTGCGCATAAAATAATGTGCATGTTGTGTCAACAAACTTCGCCAAAATGTTGGTTTAAGAACGTGAAAATGACGTCATATTGTGACGTCACAAATAGTCTATATCCAATAACAATGACCACCATAAGCTACTGCCCTATGCTAGAATTTGGTAGGGGCGCATACAATCAAGCAGGCGCTCCGGGTATCACGAGATCTCTGCATGCCACACACCACAGAAACTGATAAACATCTTTGAAACAACCATGAAAAGCGCATTCTAAATTAAACTGAAACTGTTTTCATTGTCATTGCGAATTTTGTGTTCCTCGTTTTTAACATGACTGCATAAGAACTTGTAACTTTTTCTTTGTGCCAAAACTTGCCAGGCCAATCAAAACTCGCTTTCTGGAGTGGCTCAATCATTCAAGCGTTAAATAGATTTTAATAGTAGCGTGAAACTTTCCGGACGATTTTCTCACCTCCTTTCTCAATGTGTTTGCAAGAAAATCTGCAGGAACATGTTGAAGTCTGACGTGCTTGAACAGCGATGGAAACAAGGATGTTCTTTTTGCTTGGTTCTTGTTCACCCAACGAATCAGTGCGTTGAAAACAACGCTTTCTGATTCAACCTGCCGAATGTGACAACAGGGATGAACAGTTAAATAGAACAAGTTTGCCTGAGACTGATCCGCGAGAATTAGCGTTTGGAGCGTAATAAAAATTCGTTCGTCATGCGCAGGTATACCCATCCCGTGTTCGAACGTGACGTTTCCTAAGGTTTGTAAATGTCGTGACCTTTCTTAGAAAAGACGTTATAAACATTATAAAGATCATTATAACAACACCGTTATCCTGTAGAAAACGTGATGACGATTTGGTTAAAAACCTATAAACGAAAACATTTCTAGGTAACGTATTTGACGTTAGTTGCCAACCTTTCCTGAAAAATATTTTGCAGTAAAATTAAAAAACCTGTTGCAAGATATTTAAAGCATAAGAAACATTTTTACTAGTTGTAAATTGTTTTTTCACTATGACAGCAAAAATATGAAATTCGAAAAGCAAAACTGTGCTAACCGAGTTTTAAAGACAAACGCATTGCAAAGCAGAGGTATTACAGCATGAAAAAACAGAGGCACACACAATATAACCTCGCAGTTCACGTAGTTCAGATTAATTGATGCAACGCAATCAACCAAACAACTTCCGCTCTATCCAACAACCTTTGGATTCACTCAAGAAGAAAAAGAAAGTTCGCAAAACTCGGTTTTTGTCAGTCCAAGGAGAAAAAATACCTAAAAATATCGTAACTTGTGTGGGGAAAAACGTGGTTTGAAACTCGTATCACTTCACTGAATAAACCCTCCACGGGAATCCAACAGGTCGATAAAAAGATTAACTCTCTTATGATCTTTTGAGTCAAGACGGGGCAAACCTTCATAGGCAATCGACAAACCGAGAAGTTGCCTCAAGTAAATGTATTTTATTTATATCCTGCAAACGATTTCAAGATATCTTTTGCAGACTGTTCTCGACCACATTGCGTTGATTATCAATAGTTTGTTTGTTCTCTGTTGCTCCAGTGTACACGCGTTTACTTCACCAAGTGGCATCTCAGAGAGTCATTCATTCTGGAGTTCTGACTTCAGCCTACTGCCAATCGCAATAAATGAAGCCTACTGCTATTACATGCATAAACAAACAAAAAAATTAGCGTATCAATTTGCACATGCAAAAAAAACACAGTGCACTATGGTGGCCCATGGCTGTCAAGCGCGTTTTCAATTTTCATGTACAATTTCATTTTCAATTTCATATTAAAGTAATTTTTAAAATCATTTTCAATTTCGTTTTCAATGTCATTTCAATTTCATTTTCAATTTCAATTTCGATTTCATTTTCATTCCAATTTCATTTTGATTTTCAATTTCGTTTGCAATATCATTTCAATTTCGTTTTCATTTTCAATTTCGATTTCATTTTCATTTCAATTTCATTTTGAATTTCATTTTCAAATTCGTTTTCAATGTCATTTCAGTTTCGTTTTCAATTTCATTTTCAATATCGATTTCATTTTCATTTCAAATTCGTTTTCAATTTCGTTTCAAATTCGTTTTCAATTTCGTTTTCACTTTCGTTTTCACTTTCGTTTTCAGTTTCGTTTCAATTTCGTTTTGAAAGTGAAACACAAATGCAAACGAAACGTGAAGTGATTGCACTGGGTCAGCCGCGTGGTCCACCGCACTCACGTCGTTTTGCAATTCGCTTCAAAGTGAAAAACCACTTGCAGCCCAGCGCTATTATCATAGAAATCATATATGTACATATTAGCCGAGGTAGAAAAACGTACACTTTTGTGGTGAACCATATTTTTGCAATGGAAATTTTTTGTTAAGTAAATATTTCATAATGTGACATTTGTGCATTTTTAGGCGATAAAAAATGAAATAATCGTAGAAAATGGGATCGTTTAAAATCCGTGCTTTTGAACGTTTGGGGAATTCCCCGCCATGCGAATGCAGCTGCGTGGTTGCTGGTGACAGAGATGAGCACGGATCAGGACTGAATCGGACTGGATAAGGACTGAAGCCAATTTTTGGCGAATCAGGACTGGATCGGACTCAGAAAGTTTTTGTTGGTTTAATGTGATTATTCTGAAAATATCAAAAATTTTAGTTGTGATCCGATTTCACAGGTTAGCTAAATGGTAGTGTACACTTTGCCATCAAATGCAAAAACGCTACTGGGACTATGTTGCAATTCGAACTGTACCCACCTTTGTTCACTTATAACGTTCAGTTCTAGAAACAACATGAACATAGTTTAGTGGTAAGTGTCAATGCCTGCTGTGCCATTGTTCATTGGTTCAGCTCTCATCATTTCCTTTGGCCTAGCTTGTAGAGGTTACAGCTTTGACAGGAATGCTTAATGTACCTTTTCAAAAAGTTTAGGGTTTGCATTTAGGCTTTAGGTTTACAGATTAGGTTTCGGTTTTAGGTTCAACTTTTAGGTTTAGGTATTTGGGTTGATGTTTGCATTTTGGGTTTAGGTTTTACGTTTTGGGTTTAGGTGTTGGGTTTGGTTTTGGATTTAGGTTTTGGATTTAGGTTTTGGGTTTAGGTTTTGGGTTTAGGTTTTGGGCCATATGTAACAAAGACCTTACGTTAATCCATGTGTATCGTCCTTGTCACTTGACCAATCTAAGCAATCGTATTCTCCTAATGGCAAAATAACTCCAGCAGTGCTTTTCCCGCTGAAGCCTAATAGACACTTCCTTGTTAAATTTTGGAAACACAAAAGGCTGTGTCTATTTTGCCTCTTGATTCAAAAGCACTGCTGGAACTATTTTGACTTCAACCAATCGTATTTGGCTAAAGGCAAAATAGCTCTAGTTGTTGTTTTGCCTCATGAGGCAAAATATAAATACATGATTTTACATTGGCAGATCAGGACTGGATCGGACTGATGATTTTCAAAAATTTTGCGGATCAGGACCGGATCGGATTCAATTTTATCGGATCAGGACTGGACTCGGACTGAAAAATTTCACAGTCCGCTCATCTCTGGCTGGTGGTTACATGGGGTTTTGCCATGCTGCTTTTACGATCTAGTAGGGTGTGATTGACTAAATTTTTTATCTTTATTCTAATCGTTCATTGTCTTGTTTCATTAAATTCCCAAAAACAAGCTCCCATGTCCTGCAAAGGTAATATCAATAACTTTAGCATTTGCCAACAGATATACCTACCACTACTTAGCCTAGCTGTTCCTGTTGACAATGAAAAAATAGGTCAAGTTGGAAACCTCATGCAAAAATCGTGAAAAGTGAACTGTATAGAGCAATGCTTCCCAGTAACTATGCAGTAACCAGGGCTGTGGACTGGAACTCAAATTTTAGGCGCCTGCTCCAGTCCACCAACCATGTAAAGTTTTTGGGATTGGGCGCGCAAGCCTCCAAAATTTCTTGGGCTCTGTTTCCATAGCCCTGGTCGCGACCTCAAAGTGGGTCATGGAGGAATGGCTTTGGAGTCGCAAACAGCAACATCAGTTGTTTCGTGAACGCTCATGTTTTTTGGAAATGCTCAGAGTTTTGAGATCAATTTGCACTTCCAAAATTATTCGATATTTTTAGCCAGTGCGTATTTTGCCAGTGGCGGCAAAGCACTGCTGCAACAGAATTGCAATTAGCCCAACATGACTGGTTGAATTTTTCTGTTACAAAGACGATATACTTCCATTAGCATATCATCCTTGTCACATTACCTGCTAACCTAAACCAGAACCCTAAACCTTAATTCAAAACTCTAACACAAAATGTAAACCCATGTAGGCCTATGGTTTTGAAAACTGCTTGAAGAAAGAACATAAAAAGCGCTCCCATCAAAAAGTTTTCATCTATACTAGCAAAACTAAAGCAACAATGCTGAGAGCTGAACTGGCAATCACTTGCACTACAGGATGACACTCATTACTTGACCAGGTTCACTGTACTGCTAGTGTCACAAACTAATCATTATATATGGACAAAGCTGGACACGTTTCGAATGGCAAAAAAGCCCCAGCAGAGCATTTGCTGCTGGAAGCAAAATGGATTATTTTTATACTGACTATTATATTTACTTTTATACTAAGTTTCACATTTGTGTTACCACAACAAATTACCTCAAATAAACAATTTCCTTTATGAAAGTTTTAGTTCCACAAATATTGCATTTGCATCAAGAGCATCGCATGGACACGTTCTATTTTGCTAAAGCAGTATGTGCTACTTGATACAGAATTATTTATGAGCCACTTATCCAATGCCAACTTACCAACAAATATCGCTTCCAATTTTGCAGCTTACAACATTTTGATCACCATGTTCGAACTAACATATTTTAAAATGTGACTGAATGAAAATTGTTGGTTAATGTAATGTGGTTCCTGAATTATAGACTATTACCACTGCTATGAATGTTTGCTGATTCTATTAATTTACACTTGTCTGCATCCAATATTAAAAATTTACAGTGAAGTTTAGGATAAACTGAAAAATATTGACTACTGGATTACGGGAAAGAAACTCACTATTAAATGCAAAAAAGTAAATTATTAAACAGACCTGAACATGCAATTGCCACAGTTACATCTTTTTTCACAGCTCTATAATTTGTAAAAAGTATGATATAAAATACCTAGGCATCATACTTTACAGAAAACATAATGGTAAACTACATATTGCTAAGTTAATCAAACAACTCTCCAAATCATGTAAATTTTATCCAAATTAAGACATTACACCACCAAACCTCTGTTGAAAGCTGTATATGACGTAATGATACATCCTTATCTAAATTATGCTGTCTTGAACTAGGGCAGTCCTTCAAAAACTACTATTCAACCCCGTGTGAATCTACAAAACAAAGCTCTGAAATTTCTGAAAACATGGAAAAAAGTCACTTTGGATTAAATGCACGTGCAACATAAATTCCTAACAATCAACAATTCATTTGTAATGTGTTTGGTAACTTTATGCATTCTTTTGAAAAGAAAGTACTTTCATCACATTTTAACCAGTATTTCAAATCTCCTGAGACAATTTATAATGTTCCCTCCAGACTAGCAACTTCCAACAATTTCTTCTTACCCAGTGGAAGCTCTTCAAGGGCAATGTTTCCTCAAGTTCATTGTGCCCAAGCTATTGTCAGAAAGACCTGACCAGGGCCTGATTTACTTATAGGCTATATAAGCTTAAGCATAGGGCCTCAAGACCCAAGGGGGCCTCCAACAAACTGTGGTACGCATGGAGTCAGTGGCCGGTATATGATTATTGAGAATAGATTAAAGTTGGTCAAAAATTTGTCTTAATTAGTATTCACGAAATTTAGTTTTATTCAACTTTCGTGGTGATAACGCGTCTTCCAACGAGTTTCCATGCATCTCAATACGACGGTTGGTCAAGCCGCATGCCAACTATTGTGTCGATGTACTCAAAGCACGCTTCCTGCGTTTGCTGAATTGTACCGATTGTTACGTGTGACTCTGTCAAAAGAACTGGCGGCTGTTATGTTTGAAATGCACCTGATCAGTGGCATAACTGACGGGGGGCAGGTGTGCGAATTGCCCCCCTGCCAGGCTAAATATAAAATCCGGGCCCCGGCCCCTACCTAGCTTGTATTTTGGTATTTACTATGCTTTTAGTTTCAGTAGATTGTTGTTTTTCTGCGTTTTTCGGAATGTTTTCCTGTGATTTCGGCTTTTGGCATAGGCATTCAATACCGGATTTGCTATTGTTTCTCAACTATTTTCTGAGTGTTAGCCAGTGGGCTCCCTTCAGCTTAGTTTCCGCTGGCTCAAACCTCTAGTAACGTCACTGTACTTGATTAAAGCAAGGCTGTACTGTAGATAAGAGCTATGTGTAGGGCTAGCAGCAGCAGGGGCGGCTCGTCTAGACGGGCTGCAGCTCTCCCTGAAAAATGTAAGGCAGAAGATTCCGCCAAATGGCCAAACTCGCCTTAAGTCTGGATTTAGTTACGAAATTTCACAACACAATCATTTTCGGTACTTCCGACACCATTTTGGTTCAACGTTTCCTAGGAATCCAACAAAACCAGTGTCTCGCTCTTTTCCAACGACGCCGCTTATGCGATGACGTTTTCAGCACACTTGCCGATGAATTTGGCGATTTCGGGGCTGTCTTCGGCACAGCCCAAAAGGAAAGAAACCAAACAATTGGCTACAAGAAACATGGTGGTATATCCGCCAATCGCAAAGCGTTTTTGTTATTTTGACAATGAATTTTTAAAGAAAAAAACGAAGGAAACATGATCTTGACTATTTTTCACTACCTGATTTTCTTGGATACTGTATTTTATAATTAAGTTTAACAATGCTTTTACTAGTACTTTGGCGATATTGGCGGCATTGGATTCAAATCTAGTCGCCAATCTCAGGCTGCGAAAATACAGCCCTTCGTTTATCTGCACCACTGCAGCTTGCAAAAGTAAGCTGTCTAGGGTTGGCGTTTGAAGATGTACGGCAGTAGTTGGTGTCTATTGTT
>Ga0210059_1007771_pt1 | contig 16991 bp, 13 predicted proteins | sample Ectturendosymbi2_FD_188042 | JGI IMG/M metagenome (GOLD analysis project Ga0210059, IMG submission 188042) | Ecteinascidia turbinata endosymbiont from Florida, USA - Sample 2 (SPAdes) (version 2) | ecosystem: Host-associated > Tunicates > Ascidians > Unclassified | place: Key West, Florida...
GTTATTTTTACAAAACGCATTTGGCAAACCTAATATGTCAACCAAACGAACTTAAACAGGAAATTAAGAAAAAAACTAAAACCTGGGGGGGCCAAACGGGGGGCCAAGCAAAAGTCTGGGGGAGCCATGGCCCACCCAGCCCCCCCTTAGAATCGCGACGGAATCTGTGGCTGAAGAAAAACATGACAGTTGGGTCTTCCAGCCGCGTGCAAACCGTCAAATGCGGTATATTCCTGTGATTCGTAGATTAGTGATTTCTTGCTGAAAGAAGTGCTCAGCGGGAAAACCGGAAAGCTTGTAGTTTTGATCCGAGCAAAGCACTTTGTTTGTGAAGCAGGGTCCACACTTCCATATGTCCGTGGAACGTCCGCTCGTTTCAGCCCGCATGCTTTGTTCTGCGCTTGAGTTTTCAAAACCGAAATTGAAACGCTGCTCTCCTGCAGATGGCTCTGTGCACACAATGGAAACGCGCGAACACTAAAATTTTAATCGCCTTAAAATGCAACACGCCATCGCAACACAACTTCCACGCGCCAGGACGGCAGCGAAACTCAACTGCTTGTTAATTATTAAACTACAGCTCAAGATTACAGGCAAGCGGTAAGTTGCTCGCGTACCGTATGCCGCCCGACGTGTGCCCTGCGGGGGACAGCCGACTACCGGCTGTTCACTTTCCTTTTTCTTTCAGCGACAAAGTTGGAGCGTGGAACAGGGCGTCGTCGCCGAGCACCTCTGCGTTGTATTATCCCTTTGTTCGATAAATTTCGATAAACCGCGATCTTCGCTGACAGCTGCCAGCGCGGCGATAACGCGCGATCCAAGCGCAAACCAGCTGCGTTAATAGGGGCTGCTCGGGGACAAATCTGTTTGAAAACTTTCATGAAATAGTTGAATTTAAACTCATGTTAACTTTTTCTTTGTCGCTCATAGCTTCGTTTTGCCGAGCTACGAAAAGTTGGTCCGGAAGATGGTTGGCAACAAAGTCATCAAGCCGACCACTCAGCTGCGCCAGTTGCGCGTCAACGCGTAAAACAGGAACTGCTTATGTCACCAGGTGTCGGCGGACAGGCACAAACCACTTAAATGGATCAAATTTCTCAATAATCGGAAATGAAATTTAAGTAATATTACAGCGCAGCGCTGATCTATCCAGTTTGGTTGCGGTTGATTTCAATTCTGATTTGGTTCTTGTTGTCAGTGATGCGTGACCGAATCTAGAAAGTTTCCTCGGACTGCAAAGCCACCGTTTGAATGAAATTTTGTAATGTTTTTTTGCAAAAATGAATTTTAAAGTAGCAAACGATTTAGCTATTTAACAAAAATCGGATGTCAAACATCAGAAACAATGTAATCCTTGCCGTTAGAAGCCTTTCCACCTTGCAAACAAATCCCAGAGAAAATATAAAATAATTACCAACTGGCCGCATTTGCGTTCGTAGTCTCATAGCTTTACAAACGATTAACGTACTTTTCCAGAATCAAGCAGATTTTGACTTGAACTGCTAAAGTGCTGTGCACCAGCAAGATGTTGTGCGGTGTTTTGCCAAACTGTTTTCAGCAACATTGTACTTGAACATTTGATATGTCAATGCCTTTATCTTAATATTTAAAACAAAGCTACCGATGCCAAACTTTTTGATGAAAACAACCATAACGCTACAAAATAGCAAGTTTCTTTCAAGGTATCGTTTTGATTTTCCACCAATGCAATTGATTTTTATATCAGGGCTTTATGTTAACCATGCGCGGAAGTGTGATCGATACTGGAAGTATTTGATGCATAAACTTGAAAAATAATTTCAATCACTGTATTAAAGACCTCAACAACAGCTTGAAGTTTCCTACAAGTGGTAACTTGGCTCTCACACCGGCTCGTATCATGCGGATAAAGAAACAGATAAAGAACCATTTTTTTACTTTTACCTACAAATCGCTTTTTTTCATACCTAATTGCCAACCACATGTGAAAAACTTAAATAGACGAATGCCCATTACCGTGGAGTTGATCTGTGAGTATCAACGCTCAGGGATTCCTGATCTCATTCAAACATTCATATATATAATTTTTGCTTATAAATAGAGATATATGGTATCACTTTTACTTAAAAAGAACTTTTTTGAACTGTTTCTATTGAAAAAGGGGCCTACATTGCCCCACACATATTTTCTATTATAATGCACATGAATTTTGATTCTTGGCAGTGTGAAGTCTTGGAATTCTTTGGCGGTTTTGGACGGCAGGGACTTTCGTGAACAAAAATTGTGCTTTATAATTCAGAAAAAATGTTATTTTATAGCTGTCTCGACTCGAAAGCTGCAAGTTGCGGTGTTGTTGGAATGTCAGCGATAAGAAAAATCTCCTCATCAAACAGCAAATAACTCGGCGGAAAAATTGTCACCTCTGATTAGTTGTGTTGTACGTAATTTAGGAAAGCAAAATACCAGACAGTCCAGCGCACAATGCAAATTTTATTGGTTGTGTAACTTGTGTTGTATGTAATTTAAAAAAGCAAAATCCGTAACAGTCTAGCGCACAACGTAAATTTTAAAATATGCATATTTTTACTGCAATTTTTAAACTATTTTCAGTCTCGAAGCTGCACATCGACAAACTTGTCTCAGATTTTTGGTCAGTTTAAATTTCGCGCGGAATCCACGTCCTGGGAAAGTGGCAATATCAAGTTTCGCATCTGGCTTCTAGTGAAGTGATCATAATGCAAAACTCAAATCAATTATCAATTTACTGCCGACGAACCGCATGCTCAGCATGCTGCAGACAATTTTGTGATGAGCACTCCTTTTCTGTGCATGTCGTCTTCATTTTAAGCCATTTCTCGCAGCCGGCGATCTTTTCAAGAAAACCCATCGTAAAAACGTCAGCAGACATCTGACGCGGGCAAGCTGCTGGCAATTGTGCCTCATACAAAAGTGCAATCAACGATTCCGTGGCCGGTGTAGACTGTGAACGTCGCAAAGACGATTGCAGCATTAGTAACAGAGAAAAGATCCAATGAAGTTGTCAAAGCATTCTATTGCTGCTGTAGTCCGCTTGTTATTGTTTGGAGTTCAAACCTGCGAATCTGATCAAGTTTAGAAAAAGGTTAAGATGTATATTTTTGCGGTAAAGCTGTGTTACGTTAATATCAACTAAACGTTGATTTAGAAACTAGTACATGTTCGCATGAAACATGAGGAAATGCCCGGGTGTGTTGAAGTAAGCGAAAAAGTTTTTCCCACTTCTTTTACTTCTACACGACTGTCTTTGTTGTTAACGCAGCAGCATCTGATGTAATAATGACACAGGAAAGTAAACCTTGAGTAAAAATCGACAAATAAATATATTTACGCATAAAGATAAAGGTTGTGGTAAGTCTTGCAATTAACTGTAATAAATCAGCTAATTATGGCCGTAAGTGGTGGAAGAGGAAAAGTTCCTTTTATGTTTGGTTTTAGAAAACATGGGTTGATACGATAACGATTTGCTTTGATACTGTGGCAGGAACGAACATATAAACGAAAAGAATGTGATGTATGTTTCGCACACTAACAACGAATGTTCATCCGGTCATGACGAAGTCTTAAAAGTTAATACGCTTTTCTCGTAGAGCAAGTATAACTGTTTGTTGCTCTCTTGAGTTTTGGGCCTAAATTTTAACAATATAAAATGCTATTGTTGGTTTCCGGGGACGAATAAACTTGAAGCTTTGTATGTTTCTCGTCAAATTTGCGTCAACTGATGTAAGGCAGTGGTGGGGAATCCTATTTACATTTCCGGGCGCTTCCTATGACCGACAGCACGTTCGCGGCCATTTCTTTGCCTTGATGCACTCTGGTTGCGCATTTCCTGTTTACGCTTGGATCAACTTTCTCGACCATTTTTTCATGTTCCACAACGAAGGAGGGCAAGAGAAGGTCTCCCAACTTTCCAGTATTACAAAGTTTATCTTCGATATATTTTGTCTGTTGCAGGGTGATTGCGAGTCGCTACCTTGGGCCCTCGCTTTTGGTTCCGCGGGTACTGTTCTCCGTACGAGGCCCTTTTCAGGAGGCCCGCAAGAGCCATCGCGGGTCATTGGAGGGCCACGGAACACGGCTTGCGCTCGTCACTAATTTAAATGCATCGGACGGTAGAATATCAGCATCGAGCGAAGATAAACAGCCAGACATTGTGATGAGGTTTTTTTTGCATTTAACCCACACGGCTGCCAGTTAACTTTACCCTGCCACTGCAGCAATTAATGGAAAAACTTTCCGGGGGCCATGGCTGGGTGCAATGACCGAGAAAGTCTCGTAAAGTAAAACTGTAAACCGTTCGTGTGCCACACGAGCTGAAGAGCAGAGCGAATACGAAAAGAAGGCGCTCGTAACAAGAAGCAATGAGCGCCGGACAGACGCTGCTGTACTGGGTTTGGACGCGCACAGCGTCAGGCACACGTGAGCGTTTCGATCTCATTCGACGCAGGTAGTTCGATGAAAACGGTTGAAGTATCGATTTATCTCAGTTCGAAGCGGTGACGTGATTGATTGGCAAGCTAAGTGCAGGTGTGCAGGGTGGATCAGTGGAAAGTGCTGTGCGATGTAGGATGGCCTGTGCGTTGAACAGAGGAGTGATTTAGTCAAAAAGAATAATTTGCAGGATCTTCCAGTACAGATAACATAGCACGTCAGAACGTATGCTGTCGCGATTTTGGTCTTGCGAGTTCTAGGACTGTTATTTTGCCTCTGGTAAAATTATTGAGCAGCACGCACTCATCTGCTGATATTTTTACAGCACAGCACTATCGCGATCGATAGCAAATTACGTCAACAGCTGTTCAATGCCTGGCTGATTGTAATACCGTTGCTCTTGCTGCTCACTGCATCCCGTGGGACTTTTTCAAGGAAGGTTGGGACGAGGTTCATTTTGTGTCGAAGCTATGGAAGCATCTGCTCGTCGCAAGACGTCTTGTTGTTCGTCGCTGATTCGTGGATTGTTGTTATACATTTGTATTCTTTTAGCGAGACAGGTAAACTCTTGTTACAATGCGTTCACGGCTTTGCCCAGCAAATCAGCGCCTCAACGCGTGATGTACTACAATGTATTCACAGGTCTCGGCTGAAGGGACTTTCGAGTTACGATTGCACCGATTCGTAAACGACGAAGGCTTCAACCAAAGCGGCAGGTGTTGTTCTGGCGAGTTGCAATCTACGTCACTGTGTAGCAAGCCGTGCAGAACAGCATTTCGAGCGTGTTTGACACATTATCAAGTAAAAGTTGATCCCAATCACCCGAAGTGCACTTTTGGAGAGATTAAGACTCCGGTGTTAGGGGAAAACACCTTCGCGCCCCAAAATACGGAATACATAAAGCAGAATCCACTTCAGTTCGCCTTCACCTTCCGTTGGCCGGTGAGTTAATAACTGGACTTTTTACTTAAAGGATGCTTCTAAATCACTGTGGAACGCTTGCCTTGCCATGTATTGCCATGTATAAACCCCATACCGGCAAACCTGCTTTTTAGTCGCAGTCTGCTTTCCAGCCTGTCCCGAAACAGCTTATAAATATTTCATTTTTGAGAACCCGCCACTTCACGCTATACGCGATCCCTGGTGGTACTGTGGAAAGTAACTACAGCTCTGCTTCCGTCACAATTTTGTCTTAAGACGCAGTGCGTGGAGCAGTTTGTTTTACAGTTTCCTCACGACTCTTGGATGTTGTCGTCGTCAAATGTTTTGCTTTTAAAACTCTTACACAAGCTATGTTACATGCCATTTTAACAGTATATGCCGCAACAAAAAAGGTATTGCTTACCGTGAAGCAGTTCAACTGCTCGACTTTAGAAAATGTAAGCCGCACGTTTCCTGGTCACGCGAGGTAATCGTACCTGATACCTTGCAACTGCACAATGCATATCAGTATGTTGCAATGAAATTTGTTTATGCAATACTAGGTGCTGTGAACGTGCGTAATAAAGCAGAAATTTGAAACAAAAAACTGAGCTTCGTCAAAACGCGTTACAACATTAACTCTCGTAATTTATATTTCGTCGAATTTGCTTTCTTCGTTCGCTGTCCGCAAGAGTACGGACTTACGCTGAAAGTTTTTCAATAAACAAGCGCTGCTATCAGCAACTAGATTATGCGCTTCACGTGATGAAAAAGGACTACCAGCTTTGACATGTCGCTTACATAACTGAGTTGGCTCGTTGTGGGTAGTTTTGTTTTCTCTTGCTAGTTTTCCTCTTGACTTTTGTGTAAGATTTCGCTTGCACCCATCCACCTTTCCGGTATTTAGTGTGGCGTCCGATGCTACTTACCAGCAGCTTTTTTCAGCCACAGTATACAAAACAGCGAAAAACATTTTCCCTGCCCAGTTTTTAAGAAGCGTTGGAATAAAATTAACAAAGTTAAAGGTGTTAAGTCAAAGTCGCATTAGCTTGCAACAACAGCAAAGGACGCAATGTCCCGGTTGAAATTTAGTAACACTTGGGGAACAACGAGGCGCCATAAATTTATGGTATTGCAAATAGAATGATGTTAACACTTCTGTTACTGGCTTTTCAGCGAGATTTTTCTCTCATTGTTGATGTTATTCATCAAGAACCTTACAACTCGGTGTCAATTTCCGGTCAAGGTGAGTAGAATGCTAGCGAGTATCGATAAAGCATGTTTTCTGCTCAAATTGATGTGTAACCCGTAGCTATCTTTTGGATAACTTGTTCTGGGAATGATCCGTAAATCTTATCGATCTGTCGTGCGTATTCCTTCATTGTTACTGCCGTGATAATCGCAACACCACATGCCGCCCCAGATTGAATACAATAAATTCCCCTGGAAGCGGCAGCTGTCCACTGTAGGGTCTGCGGTCTGCTACACTCTGATCAAACAATGACCGTCCACGGCTCGTGATTTTTAAACAAGTTATCAGACAGCAGAGTTGAGGCGCGTTTTGTCAAGTGCAACCTGTTGTGTAATTTGCAGCACCGTCAAAAATGATGATTTCACGTCTAATCAAGCACGACATCATTAACCCCATACCTTGGAACGGCAATACCTGGACAACTCCCGCACCGTACCAGCACCTCAAAAGTCGATTACATTATTCTTACCGGGTGCGATGCGACCAGAACCAGTATGGCGAAGGCTGTTCCACGTATTGCCAACCGCGAGATGACCTTTTCGGGCATTACTCTTGCAATGAAAGAGGAGAGAAAGTTTGTTTACCAGGATGGACTGGAAGCAGTGAGGAAAATTACTGCACCGAACGTAAGATTTAACATGTAATTTTAATTATGTTGGGTTCAGAATAGATTCAATTATCCATGTTACAGGGGTTGAGCACACAAAGCACAGGAACTCCTTACGCATAACTCATCACGAGGTGGGTGTATCAAACACTGTACATCGTACCAGCAACTACTGCATTCACTTAGTCATACAGAAGTTTTATGTAGTGGGAAAAAAATTAGGATTTGTACGCAGCATCAGACAAATAATGCGACGGTTTTGAAAAATTATGTAAAGATGCATCTGGTTGACCAAAAATATACTAATTTGTTTTCAATAAGTACTAAATATCATGACGAAATCAACTTATGCTGACCAATGCTTAAAAATGGACAAGTGCTGTTAGAGGAGTTCCAGACTGTATTTGTTCCACACCATTGGCAGGCATGTCACTGCTTCGCAATGGGCACGATACCGGCGTGTTTTTACTGGTTTTTTTATCATAACTTGTTTTTTTATCATAACATGTTTTTTTATCATAACATGTTTTTTTATCATAACTTGTTTTTTTATCATAACTTGTTTTTTTATCATAACTTGTTTTTTAATCGTAGTTAACTTGAAACAGACAAAGGAAATTAAACATCAACCTATGAAGTATTGATGTACATGTGCCGGAGTACCGTACAGGTTTTAACTGCTTCGCGTCGTGTGTTGCTTGGCCAACAATTACTTGTCGGATGTGCGTGGCTGTATGAGGAAGTTAGGCGTGCACTGTTGATGCGCATTGCGCAAGGCCATGTGGGCAACTAGCTCTCAATATCCTCTCAATATCCCCTGTGACAGTTTCTTACCTAGAACTATTTTGTTAGCTTAGTAGAATCTCCTCAAACTACGAAATAAAATTTATAAAACTCAAATTTTCAAATTTTTCCTACACGCTTCTGCTTGTCTGTACTTCGTATTCTCACCTCAATTTATGGCAATTATACTAACCTAAAAAATAGTCAGACATTACCCGGAATTTATTTGACTCTACACACGCATATATGAACAACATAATTTATATATGAGCAATAGCATATATCACCCAAATGTTAAGAGTGCTTGCAGTTTGTTATTTATTGACTCTACACATGCCCAAATATCCCGAATGACCATTTATCACTTAAATGTTAAGACTGTTTAACGTTCGTTCCCTGCACACTTTTTGCCAAAATGCAAACATTCTGGTTAACTTAACAGAAATAAACTGTACGGTTCTGCATGTTCTTTCGTTTCAAAAGGATACAAAGTCGATATTTTGACAATTCATATTTGAAATGATTTTTGACCGAAAGTAAAACATTGGTTAACAATCCCTCTCCTCCTACTGCGCGCATGAGTTATAATCGTCACGACGTAAACACGATATACGCAGCCTGACGGCCACCAGAGCGCAAGCGAAGACTTGCAGTGGCAACATGGCCTTATTTGCCAGCAGAAGGTGAATCAACTTGAGGCTGATTCTTGTCCTAAATATACCAGGGAGCTAGAATGGAGTGTCATTAAAGTAGACACTTCCTTATTGAATTCACTTAGCGTGGAAACAAATTGCAGGAATTGACGCTTTTGCAAAGTGTTATTCTGATCACACGTTCTTTGTTTTCACAGCGATATGCCTGAAAGGATGCAACGCAGAGCACGGGTCATGCAGCAGACCGAATGAATGCAAGTGAGTTTGCATTAACTCCTGCTGTTAATAAATGTAAAAGCTAGAACAAACTTCGGGAAACAATTTCTGTTTACAAAGACAGGATATAAAAGCAAACACTGGGAGAGGTCTTGTCTCATGAATATTTGCTGTGCCGCTTCTTAAACTGTCTTCCCCTTTTTTTTTAAATGTTCATCTCTACAAGAGTTGTAGATTGCCACAAAAGCAAACAAACTGTTTGTGTGATTTATTCTTTTTCGTCAAGGTGCTGTTTCTAACAACCAGTTAATAAAAAAGTAAAAATAAAACTTGATGTTAGAAATGCTGTAACTAAACGACACTTGTTTGTTAAAACGTTGCACTAAACTTGTTCAACATGATTTGAATCTACCGGTATTACTTGAACTCATGCGTGAGTGCGGGGTCGTGTTTGGTGCAAAAAGTCAAACTGGTCTAGTTATCTTCTGTCCGATGCATCAGGTCAGTGAAGATGCATAATCTCATGTTAGCCTTGTTTTCTTGCGTTAAAGGTGTGAACTCGGATGGGAGGGTCAGTTCTGCGATGTTTGTATCCCCCTTCCTGGATGCATCCATGGAAAATGTTCCAGGCCGTTCCAATGCAACTGCAATCCAGGGTGGGGTGGTCTTTACTGCAATCAAGGTATTTAATAAGCCCAGTTTATATTTGAACAGTTGTTGTACTTCTTCCGCTCTGGTACAGTATACTGTAGCTTACATGAAATACACTCTTACACGACTGTCTTAAAGGAAGTGCATGTTTTTCAGATTTGAACTACTGCACTCACCACTTGCCGTGTCAAAATGGAGCGATATGCACCAACACCGGGCAAGGTAGTTACACGTGTTCCTGTAAAGATGGCTTCACTGGCAGAGACTGCGAGACGGAATTGGATGAATGCATCTCTTCACCTTGCAGCAATGGAACGCAATGTGTGGTATGTAGCGAAACTGCAAAATACCTTCGAGGGATGTTAGCTGAGCGCACTGACATTGGCAGAGCCTGGCCGCTCAAAACAATATTCTCAAATAACCAGGTGTTGAGACATATAAAATTTCTGTGGATTACTTCGATGAGATATGGTTTGGCGTGGTTAAGAAAAGCTGTTCGTGAAAACGATAAAGGCTCTGATTTCTAGGAGAAAGAAAATGCCACTCATGTGATGACTTGTAAGCTTATGTTGCGCACCAAACTAATTGCTGAAATCAGCAGCTGACGTATGGTACGGACAAGCTAATTGCCGGGTTGCGATCTATTCAGTTACACCGAATTCTCACATGGAATTCACTTTGCATTGTTTTTTGCAGGACCTCATCAATGGGTACAAATGTATTTGTCCCAGTGGATATTACGGCGCCAATTGCGATCAAGCCTTCAGCTGTTCAAATGCTCCGTGTAAGAATGGAGGAAAGTGCACCCAACGTGTCGGCGGCAACCAATACGTGTGTGACTGCAAGCATGGTTGGACAGGCACGTTTTGCGGTCAAGCCGCAGCATCATGCGCGCAAGACCCCTGCCAAAACGGTGAGCGTAAAGCAAATGTCAACAGCTTCTTTTCACCCTGTGTAATGGTTCGGCCCGAATCACGCATCGCATACGTCCAACAAGAGTGAGTAACAAAGAACTCGTCTTGGGCGCGTGAGCTGAGATCTGGATGGTGTTCTGTTACAAGTTCCCACGTACAGCGCCTTTTACGTTCACTTCGTCTCTTGTCTGATGTAACGGTTGTAAGGGGCGCGAATGTTTTGATCCACAAGACGACACCTTTTTGCCTCTGCGTTAATGGAGAGTGGAACTGTCATCATTTCGTGCTCCCCATTCATCTGAGAGTAATAGACGTCTAGTCCTTTGTTTGGATTCGGATGGGCTGCTGAATTGAACCCGAGAGCGTTTGATTTGATATGTTTTTCGAAGTCACTTTCTGGCTTTAGGCTTTGGGGAAACGTAATCCGACCCACATAAAAATCAGGTTTGTGAATAATAATCAACTGGTTGTTTTTTTGAATGTATTGAATCGCCCTGTTGATCTAGATGGGCGTTTTGCTGCATGTTCTTCGAGATACGTTACATTTGCATTGTTGTGTGCAGGTGCAGATTGCGTAGACGCTGAGGAAGGATACAAATGTTATTGCCCTTCTGGATATGGAGGCATTCACTGTGTAAAGCACGTGAACGGATGCTCTTCTAATCCTTGTCAGAATAAAGGTTCATGCAAGAGCCAGCCCAGCGGGGGCTACAAATGTGATTGCTTACCAGGTTTCACTGGCAACGAATGCCAGTTCAGAGCGTGCAACAAGGAAAATTGTTTGAAAGGTGGAAGGTGCGTTCGTTCAAAGACTGGGGCTAGATGTCGTTGTCTCCCCGGGTATTTCGGCAAAGACTGTGGCATGAAGACGAACAGCTGCTTAGATGACAATCCTTGCTTCAATGGTGCAACATGTACCGATCATGCTGATGGCCCACGATGCGAATGCCCGTCGAACACCTTCGGGCCAAGATGTCTGTCAACGCGAGGCACTTCAGCCAGTCAAAATTTTGGTGCCAGCCAGTGGCTGGCCATATGCTTGGGCTCAGCGATTCTTGTGCTTGTCCTGGTTTTCGCCGGCGTTTGTCTTTTATATCATCGTAAAAAGCAAGCCAAACGTCATGCTGGCCATTCACTAGGACCGGCCTGTGCTGGCCAAACGCATCTTGGGAAACCCTCGAATTTTGCCTGCGCCAAAGATCCCGCACACTTAGTACTTTGCGAATCTTGTATTCACGAAGATTGTCATAAACATAAACACACCGGGACAACGCGAATTGTACACAAAGCAAAAGAGCACAACTTGGTCCAGTGCAGGAATAATCCTGCGAGGACCTGCGAACAAGGCAGATGCGATGACAGGCATGTCCGACCACTTTCGATCAACATAGGTGATCAGCCAGTGATAACAGTCCGTGATCTGTCACCTCGAGCAAGCCTTATTTTCAAAGCGGATGTTGAAATCACTGGTGGGCAAGTCCTGCAAGATGTGCCAGCACTGCCTCTGCAAACCCGTTCACCACAGAAGCGTAGCGACTCCAGCTTGCCTGTCAATCCGTCAAATCGTTTACCCACTTACGAAGAAGCATGTGAAGAAAGACGTAACTTGTTGGGAAGAGGCTAAGAAAGCTTTGGTTTTTCCGAATGTTCTTACTGCGGCTGAGTCCCATCATTCTTGGTTGGGATGTTGAACTGGAGGGCAAACTTGTGTGGTTGCCGGAATCGATGAGGGGGAATCCCCGAAAAAAAAGAGTATTATCATGGTTTATGGGAAATAAACTTGTCCTAGGGAGATCAGCGTACTGCGGAGAAGACACGTACCAAGCGAACATGCTTATGTAGTTATGTAACGAACGTGCCAAATCATTATGTGCGGATTGCTTCAAGTTGCCGCCTTGTGTTTCTTGCCTCTGGGAAGAGCAAGGAAACAGTTTATATACGTGTTTTTTTATACAGAACTATTGCTGTTTGATTTCTACTATCTTAAACCCATTCCACACGCAATGTTTCTTTTCCTACCGAGGTTTTGTAGTAATTGTTTTTGCATAGAGTAGCCGGTGTTGCTATTATTTTCAAACATGACGACACCTTCTGCTACAGAAAAACCTCGATCTAACAAAACATTCTTTTCTCTCTCCATACACTGCCTTGTGTTGCTAAATTGTGCTTTTATAGTAACTTTTTCCTTAATGATCATGTCCAACGCAAAAACCAAAACAACCGCAAGGCCTAATGGCGCAGTCGTGAAAACTGTTGTGTCGTTGATCGTAAGTCATCAAGACTTAGCACAGCACGACTCGATACTGCAATACAAGCATTTTGCTTGTACTCATCTGGTTCGTTGTTCAAGCGAACTATCCATCCGTTTTTTTTTGTTACTTTACTTTCGTTGTTGCTTTCTTTTTTTTTTTTGAATAAAGTCAATGCATAAAACTAAGCTCGAGTGATGCATTTTTATGCCACTTTCAATGAGGTTATACTATTTGACATAAATCAGTTGATCCTTCGGCATTCTAGAAAGCAGATGAAAAACCTCTAGCAAAATGGTTCTCAAGCAGGCACTGACCTTGTTTTGTTTTACTCCTTGGTTTATTTACCTTTTGTCAAACCATTTGGTTCGTCAGGAGAGACGAGGAACGGTTGTGCCCAAAAACGAGGCATCGTCGCTTCCTGTTCAGAGTAAAAGTTGTTTTTCCGTCTCTTTGACCCTGATCACGAGAGATTTATTTCGTCTTGATGTCGTGAAATATCTCAGCAGTTTTTGTGAGTCACGGCTTCAAAGGGTGCAGGTCTTGGTCTCTATCCCTTTGTATCGAAATTTCTACCTTTCTAGACCTGGAATTTTGCGCAACGCGTAGCTTGGAAAACTGGTTGTTTGAATGTAAGACCACCTGTAGCCTTCCAGTCCTTGGGGAACAAACGAAAACCAGTAAAGTGTTTCTGGACCTTGTAGGTGAGTAAATCAAGCGAAAATTTTCAGGTCTCAGCTTACAGGAGTGAAGGTCTCAACACGGCCTACGTCACCGGCAATTTAGCAGCAGGTTGTGAACACGATCAAGTAACAAATATTTCAGCATCTCCACTTTCGTGCGACGTCTTGTGTCCACAAAAGTCGTTTTTTTGAATTTCAAATTTTGTCAATACACAAGTTAATTTTCCAATGCGTATTTTCATTATGTCATTACACAAAATTATAGTTGTTGCTTTTATGTCTTATGCTCAGTTTTGTATCGAATTTAACCAAATTTCAGTGTGTGGCGCAACTCGAAAAAATCAGGTGTTTCGTTAGATCGCATGCAATGCGACAGACTTATTTATTGGTAGTTGGGGACAGGCCCAAGTCTGGACAATGCCTCTTGTCTAGATGAAAAGAACATTTGAACACCTGCCCCGAGATCTAGTGCGGCCCAGCAGTGGATAAGAACTCGCTCAAAGATGAAAAATTTGAGAAACATTACATGACCCTGTTTGAGCTTAACTATAATTTTAGGGAATACGGAATTACGGAATTTCCGTCAAATGTCAGGCAATGCAGACCCATGTGTTAAATTCAGCAACAGATAGAAGCATATGCCTACCAAAAAACGCTGCTAACATGTTCAAGCAGCAGATGAACAGCCCAGTGAAGAAATTAAATACAGTAACAGGATTAATCGAAAATCTACTGCACTGGTTTCCAACCAGGGTAGTGCGCCGCCAATACAGTTCATCAAAGGCTGTTACCAGATCTTGTCTAGTCAGCAGCTTCCAGACTACTGGCCAAAGGTGATGGAGGCTTCTGGTGGCGCAACTAGGGCGTCGAAAGCCAAAAATGGTTGAAAACAGCGGCGTAACGAGATGGGCAAGGACGCGATTCACCGGGTGGCAAGTTTTTATTGACGTCAAAGGACTGAACACGACGCGTACTACGACTTATTTATGCAATAGCTTCTGTGAAAAAACTTGATTTTTCCGAGCAAGCAATTTTGTTTGAATGACTACACAAAAGTATTATGTACAGTATATGTGTATGTCTACTGTACATTCGTATCAGTGCCGGCATCTTACTGAACAGGAACCTTGCTGAACAGGAGCCTCCCGACACGTCCATATAGACAATCATTTTTTTCTTCAAAGCATGAAGCAAAAGTCATATGAATGTATTTATGTAAAAATTTTTTGTTTGCTCAGTGTTTAAGCCAAGTGCAATTTGACAAAATGTTTTCCCGATCAACAATTAATGCTGTAAAACTCGCAGATTCGTTGATATGTTGCCATTGCAAGAATTTGTCAGCTCAAATTTCTTGTTTCTTAATCGTGAAGTTGTTGGATAGCCATAAGGAATGTCGATGTGTGAGCCTGATGGATTTCAAAATAGAAAGTGATGCTTGGAATCGTCAGCTGAGACAGAACTGGAAGCGCGGAAATAATAATTATCGTTGTGGCGTTTTCCTGAGTAGAGTAGTGATGGACAATCTTACTGCATTTACGGGTCACTTTTATGGCCCGTAATAATGTTCACGGGCCATTTGTTTGCCCCTTCCCTCTTACTGCACATGTGGAATGAGCGTTCAACGCATGCGCACACGCTTGTTTGCGAAAGACGGGATAAGAAATGTCTTCGCCTATTTCATTTCCGCAATGCAAAGCTCTTGTCCGATTTTTTTTCTGGTTATAGGTTGCTGGGCCATCTATTTAACGAGATTGTATTTTTTGGCGTGCGTAGGCCATACTCAGGAAAATATCAAGGGCCATCACTTTTGGTTTCGCTGGCCACGGTTTGCCCATCACTTGCGTAGAACGCTCTGTTTCCCAGTTAGAGTTGACCAGCCACACTGCGTCAAGGTTTGAGGTGAAGTAGCAGCTCAGTGTAGATGGCTCACCTCAGAAAAAGCAGCAATTTTTTTTTGTACTGACAATTCTGTCGCACCATACCAAGGCACCGCTGATAGAGACAATTGTTCGTATCTCCGCACATGCAGGAAGTTACGCAACAGCCATTCCATGGTTGCAGTGTGGCTCGAAAGGCGAATTGTGCGAGACAAGGCAATTAATTTAAAGCTGTTAGGACGCACCGGCAAATTTAAGACGTACAAAGAGCAAAGGGAACGTATTTGTTTACGTTTAAACCAGTTTTTTTAAAGGTGTTTTAGGGACCCGATTCGGGTCCCTAGAATTGAAAATACGGTCCCTAGAATCAGAGAAAATTAACATCGCGTCCCTAGAATCATAAAAAATTGGGTCCCTAGAATAAGAGAAATCGGGTCTCTACAGGTCTATACCGGGTACCTAACATTTCCCTTAAAAAAGCTCTGGTTTAAACAGATCGTACCGCGGTTGACTGAACAGGATCACGTCATAAGCTGTGAGGGGCGCTGAAACTGGATCTTGCCTAAGAAGGCGATGGAATGGTTTTCACCGGCCCTGGTCATATTAAGCATCTTCCTTCGTCTTAAACGCGATCTGTGTGAGCATTTTTTTTGGCAATTAACCGTGTAATCGGCGTAGGTTGGGTTGTTGTCTAAAGTACTACCGTAGGCTATTGCATGCCAGGGAGAATGTAGGAAAATCATAGAAAGGGACAGGAAGAAAGTGGCATTGTAAAGACTAGCGAATCCTTCACAATTACGGGAGCTGCATTGAACAGACACATTATTTCGTCAGCGAACTATAATTGGCTCAAGCAAGGGCCAACGAATTAACCAGGAGGTCATCTCTCAGCCAGTCTTAGTGGTCCAGAAGGAAATGACAAATTTTTTGAAGAGTTTCAGGTGAACTAGAAAATGTTTGTTGCAAAATGAAGTGAATGTACCACGCAAGGACTGAGTTTAGGTATGGCGTTAACAGACACTACTACCTTAGAAAAGCAAACAACATCAAATTGTACGGGAAGATTTTCACTTCAGTAATTGATATGCAACCAGGCCCGTAACCAGCTTGGGACACCAGGGGGTAAAAGAGCTTTCTGAGGAGCCACATTTTTTAAAACTATGTCCAATAGTTTTAAACTATGTCCAACACATTTTTCCAGGGGTGGCGAAAATTTTTCTAAGGGGCTTCGCCCCCTGCTCCTCCTTAGTTACGGGCCTGTGTACAACATGTAAAATTGAAACTTTACATTATTTTTTAGGGTTTAAGAAAAGTCCGTTCATATTAAACACTGCAGCTATCGTTTCTCATTTAACGTAGGTTAATTTGCTAATGCTTAGAATAGGGCTAAATATAGGCTATGCTCACAAAGCATGCGCTTACACACAGTTTGAAACATTTTCACACCAACCATTGTGGGAGCTTCATGAAACTGTAAAGAAAATAACACGAAAAATAAATGGACCGTCAAAAACCGTTCTTTAAAAAAATGATTTTCGAGAATGCAGTGCCAAACCTGGAGGCTCGCGTGCGCCACTTTTTTGCACATAGTCACCAGGCGATAGAGCTAGAGAGCTGTTCTACCCCACTAAAGATGATGAGAGCAGTGGCGTAGCTACCCATTGGATCTTGTGGATAAATCCAGGGGCGGCACGTTGCTGGAGGGTGGCAAAATGTGAGAACGTTTTAAACGAACAAAG
>Ga0210059_1007772_pt1 | contig 16989 bp, 11 predicted proteins | sample Ectturendosymbi2_FD_188042 | JGI IMG/M metagenome (GOLD analysis project Ga0210059, IMG submission 188042) | Ecteinascidia turbinata endosymbiont from Florida, USA - Sample 2 (SPAdes) (version 2) | ecosystem: Host-associated > Tunicates > Ascidians > Unclassified | place: Key West, Florida...
TTCATCACGGGGGGCCCCCTTGCAGCGGGGGGCCCGGGGCAATTGCCCCCGTTGCCCCCCCCTTAATCCGGCCCTGTATAAGAGACAATAAAATTAACGGCAACAATCCGTTAGAAAAGGCTCGGAAAATATACGAGAACGTTTGGGATTAATCTTCATTAGACGTTGTTAAGTTCATAGTGACTTTGCGGGCAAATAAATGACAATTTCGAAGAATTAAAGCTTGCAATATAGAAACGATGCTTATCGTGGCAACTGGTTGTACTGTTGTTTCTGAACAATACATTTAAATCTTAATGCTGCAGGCTTCCTAGCTTAAGTTGCTTCACCGTTGCTTTTGAGAATGAACCAAAAGAAAAGTAAATGAAGGTTGCTACATTTTCACGAGCTTTTTCACACGCGCGACCCCGAACATGCAAAAAAGGGAGATTTTTCGATGAAAAAAGTACGTGTGGTTATTATTTGTGTTTGCCCACGATAAATGTGAGAGGGGCTGTTTCTGAGATCGAAACGATTATTTTTCCACCATCGGCTATCAAAATTCAGGCTTTAGGCAAAAACTGCTCTTGTAGCCAGGCCCCACGAGAGGGGGTGCAGCCCCTGCGCCGCACCGGGGCCCATAAGAGTCTAGGCCCTACAGAGGGCCCAAGAACCCCGAAGTTCAAATTTGAAATAGGAAATTATGTACACTGTCTATGGAAAGCGATCCTTTCTCAGCAAAGAATCAGACACTTTAAGATCTTACAGAGTATATATTTCGCCTGCGATGTAGGCATCACATCATCAGGTCTTATTCAAATAGGAAATTATGTACAAAGATCTTAAAATGTTATCACTTTAGCCAAAAGGCCAGACGATATGCAGTACAATTTTGTTCTAATTAATGACTATAGTTGTTGTTTAAGTCGATATAGGTCTACCATGTATCGCCATTTCTTCTGGTGTGCCGTTGGAGTGCTGTTTCATTGTTAGCCCGATGAACTAAGCACTGCGTATCCGTGACGTGTCGGAAAATAAAAAAATATGTTTTATGACGTCACATAGGGTTTTAGTCAGCTCAATACATTTATGGAAGTAAGTAAGTTCTTTCTGTTGTATGTGGTTAAGAGCAGTGGTGGATATCAGGGGAGGTGAAAGAGGCAGTCGCATTGGACCCCCTTTTTCCAGAGATGGCTTGGGGTCCCTTTTTGAGAGTTTCGCGCTTAGTTTTTTCAATGTTTTGTTCAAAAGCTTATGAACGACTCTGCAGCTACATTCGAGCCAGGAAACTCTGAAGCAAGCATGGGCGTCCGCAGGGGGGGGGGGGCAAAACGGGCATTTGCCCCCCTCTGGAAATTGGAACTAAGAAGCAAACATTTCCAGAAAACGTGAAATCCGCATTTTAATTCTGATCAGTTGGGTTAATTCTTGCAATAACAGTTTGTTTGCCGATATGACACTTACACTACAAAAGAGTCAGGTTCACTGTTCTGGTAGCCTAACGTGCAGTGATGAGCTTGCAGTTCACTAAATTCTCTTCTCTGCCTGCAGAGGCAGGTTGCAAAACTCGGGAATGAATTGTTCTACTATTGGCCTTTGTTGCGTAACAATAACATGGCAGCAAATCTTCGAAGATGCACTTCATGTTACGGTAGCAGCCGTTTTGCCGCGTGTAACCCTTGAACGCAGACTTCTTGGCAGGCAGGCGCGGACACAGGGGGGATGCAGGGGATGCATCCCCCCACCAGACCTAAAGAGGTGTTGATATGACACTTGATTACATTGAAACTCATCGCCAAATATATTTTTGTACTGCACATTACTTAATCGCTAAAGATACTACAAATTTACTTGTGCGAATAGTTAGCCAGAAAGGTTTCTTCGGTTCATTACATGAGCTGGCCTTGTTTGTGAAACCTGATATAAAATAGTCAATGGTCGCATAAGCGTTCGCAAGGGGGAATGCCCGTTTCCCCCATGGAAATTGGGATTAAGAACCAAAAACTTCTCGAAAAGCCTGAAGTCGGCATCTTAAATTCCGACTGATTGATTTGATTCTTGCAATGACAGTTTTTTTCTGGTATGAAACTCACATTGCACAAGAGTCAGGTTCACAGTTATAGTTCCATGCAGTGATGGGCTTGCAGTTCACTGATGTCCATTCCTTGCCTGCAGAGGCGGGCTGCGAAAGTCGCGAGCGGATTGTTTTACTGTTGGTCTTTATTGCGTAGCAATACCGTGGCAACACACCTGCAAAGGTTCACGTTAAATTACGTTAGCAGGCGTTTTGTTGCATGAGACTCTTGAACGCACAAATCTCGTCAGGTAATGCAACGAGACAGTAACATGCTGATAGGGGTAAGCCACGTACATTTGCACGTTGTGAAAAGAAGCATGAGTGAGTCTGTAGCAATGCTTCCACAAGTTTGAAAAATCCGTTATTAGTGCGGGTGTGACCAGTGCCTGAGTGTCAAACTACACTTATGCAGGCTTCTTTTCATGCAGTATAAAATTACGTGGCTTGTTAGAATACGTCTATGCAAGCTTGTGGAAATACGTCTTAATTGTTAAGGTTTAGTTCTGATATCTGAGTGAATACTGAGGACAAAACTATATTTGCTGTGGAGAGTTTTCATAATTCATCTGGTCAATTTTGCAAAACCTGCGTGGTGTTCCAATTTCAGTAACTTTATCCGCAGTCGTGTCAACATACAGGTCTACTTAATTGTCCGGTTTGTGTAGCAAGGTTACACTGATCGCTTTGGACGAGATCCCAGACTTTTGCAGCTCTTGTTTCTAAGTGATGCTGACAAGTCTTGCTGGCTGATACCGCAATTAGGGGGAGAGCAACCGGCAATCCCCCCGAAATTTTCAAAAACATGTTGAGTTGTTAGTTCAGTTGAATATATCAGCTGGGTGCGGCCCTGCTTGCTAAGTAAAAGAAAGTCATTATTTGTGTTTTCGTTGAAAACCATGGCAATCCAATGCTTCTTTCTTTACAAATCATGGCAATGCTTACTTGAAAAGAAATTCCCCTCGTTGAAAATCTGCAGATAGACTACTGTGTAAATTGTCGTTATACTAATATACCTGGCTACTGCTGCCAACGAAACGTTTTTTGTGATTGTTACCGTAACACGGGGCATTTTCTTTGTAGTGTAGAAAGGATGAAGCGATTTGTGAACGTCCACTTGCATTGCATCGTCAGCAGTGTTCCCTCTGAGTGCGCAAATACTCAGGACCACTAGAACTGTTGCGCAGTGAAATCTCATTCTCGCGCACTTGCAACATTCCAAAGCAATGGAAAAGCACGACACCAAGAAGCTATTTGTATTAAATGTTATTTTGTTCGTATTTTGATAAGATTTATATTTATTATATAATTCACAAAGTTTGCAATTCATTGAAAACTCCACTTACTCAGCCCTAAAATAATCATGCTCACTAAAACAAATATTTGTTCAGTGCAAAATTATCTTAGAGGGAACACTGATCATCAGCACTTTGAAAATGAAAAACAAAATGTCGACGTTGCCCCCTCTGGAAAAAGTTCTGCGGACGCTCATGAATGATCGTGCTTTCTCGCTTTCGCTTTTTGTTGCTTTCATGCTTTCACTCATTACGAATTGTTTGTTTCTTTCCGTTCACTTAATTCGGTTGCAAAATAAGCAGAATCAACCCGCTTCTTGTTCTTATTTCATCAAAATTACCTGCAATAACAAATATTATACACAAATTACTATGAGTGTTGCAGACTATTCCAAAGGACAATTAAAAACTGTAAGTTTCCCCGTTTGAAGAGCACCGATCTAAACCTCATCGAAGTGACTACCCTCACTTGCTGCAACAAACAAGTCAACAACACTATGCTGGCTACTGCCACCAGTAATTGTACTGTAACAAACGTAACCTACAATGAGAATAAGTATTATGTCGTCACGTGAACTGCTTGTCTCGAGTCCTAAATGTACCTGCGCCGACGGTGACTACATCATCAGATCGTTATGTGCCACATTGCGTGTTGGTTCCGTAGCGATGCTGTTTTAAAGTTTGATCAGTTGTATCACTCGTGCTTCTTTTAAGCTTAGACTTGTTTCCTCGTAAATGTACTTATGCGCAAGTGATTGATATACGCAATATGGTCCTGTGAAGGATTGGGTTCAATGCAAATCGATATCGCATACCCCACCACTAAATTAGCCTGTGTCCGCTACTATTGGCAGGCACTGGTGCCACGCCTAGTGATTTTTCACTAGATCTAGTGATTTTTAGACTGACCTAGTGATGTGGTGATTTTTTACTGCAATCTGGCGATTTTTTGCGAAGTACGTGTTTGAAGAAGATCGGTTGTCTGTTTTCCAACGATTGAACTTTTCAGCCCTTTCGTAAAGATCTTCAACCTTGTTTAATCCGCAACCATTTGATTTAATTATGTGAATTGTTGTTTGAAGATTTGCACCCACAGAATGAGCAAGTGTTATGAAACTGACTACCACTGAAATATCCTACCTAACTCATTCTGGTGCACTTGCAACCTTCCATAACATTGGAAAAACACGAAAACAAGGAGAAGCTATTTTAATTAAATATGTATTTTGTTCGTAGTTTAATAAGAATTTGTGTTTATTCTAATAATTCACAAAGTTTGTAATTCATTTAGAACTCTGCTAACTCAGTCTTAAAATATCCATTCTCACTAAAACAAACATTTTCTCAGTGTAAAATTTTCTTATAGGGAAAACACTGTATGTAACTGTTGCCATAATATTGGACATTTTTTGTGTACGTCCATTTGCGTTGCATCGCCAAAAGACTGGAAAAGCTAAGCAAAATGTCGACTTTGTCCCCCCCTGGAAAAATTTCTGCGGACGCCCATGGAAACAAGTCATATATTTTTTTCAAAATGAAGCAAAAATTATGTGTAGATGTGCCAAAGGGGTCCCTCAACAACTTTGATGTGTAGACAAAAAATAATGTAAAAGCAAATGACTTCAAGCATTACACAGTGTGACATTGACTTTCACGCAGAATGCAAATTTCCAGACAAAATTAAAAATTAAACTTGCTTTCAGTAAATAAATTTTTGTATAGCATGTGCAAAATGTAGGGGTCTCTTTTTTGATACAACGTATAACTTTTAAGATCACATATTGTACACATGAAATATCACAAAAGTTGCGAGGTTTTGGGACCGCTTTCTGAGTTCTTGTTTTGGGCCGCTAAATTCTGATATCTACCCCTAGTTGAGAGTCATACATGTTGCAATTTCAGTGGCAGATATCACACCTAGGAGGTGGATCCGCATTGTTACGCTTTCGTAACACTGAAACTAGTAAGCAACCATTGCAAATGGTATGCAAAGAATGCAAGGTCTGATTTACCGAATGATTTGATGCATGTTGGAGCTCGCATATGCTCAAGTGCAATGCGACACCGCTACTGGAGGCTGGTGAAAAGGCTAAGATACCGGTAAAATGTAGTTTCTTAGTCAAAGAAATGAAAAAAATTAGAATGGGCAGAAAATCTAAATGTTGGACTGTACAGCCGAAGACTGGAAAAAGTGATGTTTTTAAATGAAAGTCATTTTTTTGTTCATGGGAAACACAGCAGATTTGTCAGGATCAGGAAGGGTAAGTAGTTAAAGTCCTGCCCGTTTCAATGAGGTAGTAAAACAACCCCAAAATAAGATGTTCTGAGTAAGTTTTAGCTTTTCTGAAGTATATTCACTTATGCCAATTGAGGGTATGATGAATTTGTACAAATACATTGATTTAATTTTAAAGAGTCATTCCAGACATGTGAAGGGCATTTCCTGATGGTGGAGGAAAATTCCAACAGGATCTTGTCCCTCGTCGTTCATCTAAAAAGTGAAACAGAATTTCAGGAAACAAAAATTAAATGTGTAAGATTCGCCTGGAAGCTCGCCAGGTCTTAACCCCATTGAGAATTTGTGATCAGTACAAAATCTCTGTTGCAATATTTGTATTGCACCATCATGAGCAACCTAATAGAGGCCATTATTCCAATGTGGTATCGGGACAGTTAATCAAAGAAAACTATCAATAACTGGTAGAATCAATGCCAAAGCGAGCAACTATTAACAAAATTCTTGTCCTTTAATACTGTATTAGGTTTATAAAATTATTAAATTTGCTCTGCAAGTGAGAAGTGCTGTAACATGCTATTAATGTTGTATTTTATGTATAGTTGAGAAATTCACAAAGCAACTGCATTATTTATGTTCATTTTTTGAGATCAGCCTGACACCTTTTTTAATTAAATTAACAAGTAACATTGTTAAATGGTTGCAATGTAAAATAATCAATAAAGCATATCATTTTCTGGTCATAGTATTGAAAAGCTAATGCAGCTCCTAATCAGTTATGATTAACAAGGGGGCCACAACAGGCCTCGCACGGGCACATTTTTTCCTCTCAAGGGCTCTGGTTGTAGCATCCAGTTATACTATTTTGACCCCGGGGACTTCATAAGTATCTTGCGCGCTTTATCTGTCTTTGTCTATGGGCACTATTTTTCTTGTTATTTTAAATGAAGGCCTCTATGAAAATTTTCCCGGGGCCAGTGTGGAAATAACTCATATAGGTTATGTGTCACACGCAACATCGAGCAGCTGTTATGCAAAGATGTCAATTTATTACATTTTTAAGAAGATAATGATTAATAAAATATCAACAGAAGTGCTGTATCGATATTGCGCATTAGGCATGCAGAGTAGACGTCGCAACGACTATACGGAAGTAATAATTTTGTAGTTAGTATTCTACTAATAGTCACGCTATGCTGATTTATTTAAATGTTGAATCTTTCCTGATTCGACAAAGCAACTTTTTTATTTCACTTCAAATTTTATCAGTTTGTTCCGCTACGAAGATTCGTTTAATCAAGCCTACATTGTGCATACGCCATTCGGTTATTGTTTGCTTCATATCCGTTTTTCGCGACGTAACCGAACAGTTCTTTGCAATGTACCACAGCACTTTTCAGAACCCATTCTACAAAATCATTCAACTTTTCACAAGTGCGAAGCCAATCAGGGTGTAACGGTCGTCTTGCCGCTTTCAGAAACAAGACTAATGGGTCTGGTCATTATTTAGCCTTTCATGCGTTGCTTCTACAAACTGTCAGTCTATTGCACTTACGCAATTTTGATCACAATTTCGTTTCAGAGCAAACATTTCATGATTAATAAAACCATGAGAGCAACTTCACTCATCAAATTAAAGAAGCGCTTCATGTTGGTCAGAAGGAAAACCACCACATATCCGATAACACTGGATTGTGGTCAAGGATCAAAATCGCCAACCCTGTCTTTTGTAACAACATAACAGCGAATCTATATAATACAAATACTTTTATTTCGACGGAAAGAAACAAATTCATCACAAAGAAAAAAACTACAAAGAATGTTGAAGATACGTCGATAAAGTAATTTTTACGGACCCAGCAAAGCATCTGAAACATGCGTTAAACGATTCGAGTTTAGTTTTTTTATTTCAGGTTTGGTCTAAAATTAACTCTTGCTCAACATTAGATTACTCTTTTTGAGAGTGCTGCGAGCAAATGTAAAAGAAAGGGCCCAGAGTCCATTACTTAGGCACAATTTTGACAGTCTTTTCTGTCGGTTGGTTTGACACCCGAGCAGTGACGTAACTTGAGGTTTGAGAGCCAAAGGGGAAAACTTAACTGAAGTGGGCCCACTGGCCAACCCACAGAAAAGAATAACTCCGAAAAACACAAAAAAACAACCTACTGAAAATCATAAGAATACTAAATACCATAATATAAGCCATGTGGGGACCCAGTTTTTACATTTAGCTTTCCACGGGGCGGTTCGCAACCCCTCCCCCATCAGCTACCACTGCACCTGAGTTTGGACCAGGCCTGTAACTAGCTTGGGACTCCAGCGGTAGCGAAGAGTTTTCTGAGAGGGGCCCAAATTTTTTAAACCATGTTCAATAGTTTTAAACTATGTTCAGCACATTTTTCTAGGCGGGCGAAAAAATTTGCAAAGGGGGTCAACCCCCCCTGATTACGGGCCTGGTTGTGACAGATTTTTACCGTAGGCCTATGCATCCAAAATATTTCATGTGCCAATCCTTCATACTTTTCATACAAGAAGTGGGTGGGATCATTTATCCTCTCCTTGAGCTATTTTCTCGAAGGGCATTATGCACCAATAACAATATAACGACAAAAGCCATTTTGTCTCAAAATATAGCTTTAAAAGTGCTGCTCGGCATGCATTTACATAACGTTTCACTCGAATGAATTTTACTCAGCAGCTCAATTACATTAAAAAGGTTTCTTCTAAAATACAGTTGCACCTGAGAAATGAAAGTTTGGTTTGAATTGAGAATTTTTACGAATAATGCAATACCCCAATTCATGTTAGCGTGATTGAAATACCGAAGCTGTCTGAAGTGACCCCCCGCCACCCCTTAGGTTTTCTAAGCGTGTCGTAAAATTGCTTTGCAACTTGAAAGTCAAGAAAAAACTTAAAATCATTGCGTTTCTACCGTTTCGAGTTACACTTTAGCAGAAACCATTATGTAACCAAGTTGCAAAGTTTTCATCACTTCTTATTTTCGTCTAACCCAGAGGTTCCCAACCTGGGGTACATTTGCCTATCCGAAGGGGTACATTTCAGGTTAGCAATAGCAAAGAAGTATATATTTACATATCTTTTATTTCCAAATATTTATACAAAAAGAAGAGCAAACATTACTTTAAAAAGCAGTTATATGCTTATTTTTAAATATATCTGCGATTAATCATGACAAAAAATTTGTCATAAGAAATTTTACGGGGTGCATATTCGTCTGTCGAAATGCTAAAGGGGTACATGCTTATCTTTCAAAATGTTGAAGGGGTACATACGCCTCTGTCGGAATGCTGAAGGGGTACATGGTAAGAGAAAGGTTGGGAACCCCTGGTCTAACAAATCAAATTTTTGTTTCAATAACAAAACTTGGGCGAAACGTGGGGCAGATGAGATGATTACTGAAATTCTATCAGTTGCTGCGTTTCCACCAATTTTCATTCTGACACTGGGTACCTGGTCTGGCCCCATACTTTGAGACCGCATCTTATTGGTGCAAAAACTTTTTCATTATACAATAACAAACATCTGGTTGAATTACTTGACCTTGCTCTAGTCATCCTGGTTTGATACTCTTTGTTCAAGCGCATGCAACAAATTCGCAGCAATTCTTGTTGACTCTGCGGGTTTGTTCAGAATTCACAGTACAATGAAGAAAACATCGGAACAAGTGCCTATAGTTTAATTGTTTAAAAAAAAATTGCGTAACGTTCACGAAAACCGCACAAAAAATAGTAACGACCACGATTACGTATCACAGAAATACCACACGAACAGAAAATAAAGTAACAGCACACGTTTCATCTTTTTGTTCTGAGGGACTTTTAAATCTTTGAAAAGTGAAAGAAGTTGTGTGTTAGGACGGAAATACAAAATCGCATAAAACTGTTACATGCAGTGGGTTTGTTACTGAATCTGTTTATGCTTTGTATGCAAGCGTGTAGTTAGTTCGATTCTTTTGAAGGAAATTGTTATTCGCCTAAATCAACACTACAACTGACTTTCGGCTCTCGTACCAATCTTGTAACCTTTTCAATTAAACCACTCCACAGAATGATTTACTCAAAATATTCCTAGAACTTCAAGAAAACATTCATGAGAAGAGCTGAAAAATGCCAATTATTTCAATTAAATATACGAGAGCTGCTTGCGCATCTCACATTTTGAACAAATGTCATCAATTTCAATCAATTCCTCTCCATTGCTAAGGGCATGTCAACAAAAATCTAAATCATCCCACGAATTCGAAAGCGGTTCATAGCAATGAAGGCATAGCAAACTGCTGTATGTAAGCTTGCTGTCCGACAAAAATACCAAACTTACATAAGAGTCAGCGAGAGTTTATAACTGTAGCTCTTTCTTGTTTTTACTAGTTCTTGATAAGTTTTAATATTCGCTTTTATAACTTTAGTAAGAAAATTGTTAGCACTCATTTCATGTTAAAGCTTACCACTTTTTGCGCAATAAACTACCAAAGCAGTGCCATCCAAACAACTGAATTTTATTCACCTTTACCACTTTCAAGGTTATACTTTTTAATTCGATAATTATTTCCTCAGTTTTCTTTTGTTACATAACGATGCACCCGGCAAGTGCCCCGACTCGAATTTTCCGCACATAACATGGACGGAACGCTGAGCAGAAAACTTACGAAAGCTTTAGTTTAGAAGACATCAGGGTTTAGTAGAAAACGGAAACTGCGTAGCACACAAGATTTCAAAAAATGAAAAAAAATTGCTTTCATGAAACCACGCTTGTTGACGGATTGCTCATAATATGTGCAGGTAAAAACGTAATTCTGCTCAAATGATGTATAACGAATGACAATTTCTGCGATTTTCCACAAAAATCGTTTTCGGTTGTTATACCACATTCGCCAAATTAGTGCATGGTCACATCGTTGAACTCAGGCCGCATGTCAGGTTTAAGGTTTGGGGTGCAATGGTTTATTGTTTCATATGACTCAACAACATATTGTTTCATATGACTCAACAACATGCAACATACTTTTGTTTTTATTAAGTTTAAAACAAGATTTTCTGGGCACAACAAAATTTGGGGGGGACTGCCTCCGAATGCCCCCCGTGGCTACGGACCTGGTTTAACTGAGAAGTGGAATGCAGCCAGTTTCACACACCCCGATTCCATGAATTCCAATAAAATATCAGGGGCTTATGCTGTAGACGTTAGTCGTTCTTGTGCCATTGGAACGAAATCGTGAAAGTCTCCCGGATGGTTTTAGAAACGGAAACAGCCTTCTTCGCCAATCGGCAAACGAGCAAATCAGTGCCACCATGTTGATGAACATATTGCAGCCATACGCTGTGTGTCTGATATAATTGAGGCTTTGCATATTGGCAATTGCGAACACTGCGTTTGCAGTATCCGACAAGATGCAGACGGCCGCTGTGACGAAAGCTCGACGGATCACAGGCATCACCGACTTTGCGTCAAAACCGTGATGTAGCATCTGCTTGCGATGCAGACACAAAGGGTGGACGAAGAGGCAGAGCAGTGTTGCTTGAAATAAAACAGTACTGGTCACCAGCAAGCCCCACTTTACCGCGTTTCCGTCGTGGCTTTGCAGTTTCAAGCAGCCTTCCTGGGTTGTCTTGTACGGTGGGGCGCTGAGGAAAATAATAGAGTTCGTGACCAACATTAGAGCCAGAAACACGACCGTCGCCTTGCTGAGCCAGTTCACCGCTAGCGGACTTTCTTTTTTGATTACGGGGTTGCTGTAAAAGAGCGAGAATACGCGAAACCACAGGGCGAAGTACACACTGCCAAAAGTCACTATTCCACATATCGTCGTGATGCGTTGCTGTACGGCGCAGAACGGCTCAGTTTGGTGCACAAACAGTGGAAGTTGCACCAGGAAATAGACCAAGATAGCCCAGGCACAGGTGAGATTGAGAACATTGAGTAAAGCCGACCCTTTTCGACGTTGCTCTCCAGCTGTAGAAGCAAACCGATTTTTAGCGAACGGCAGGAATTAACAAAACCAGCTGATGTCGCTAGAGTGTTTGCTGTTTGTAAAAGTAAAAGGCTTCACCAGAACCACACAAAAGATCTGCACATTTACTACATACCTGGCAAGTCATAACACTTTTTCTTTATGGAGAAAACAGCAGTTGTGCACAAACCGAAAATATTGCTCACTACAGGCGATTTTCACTACTGGCGAAACCTGAAAGTGCGCAACTGTACTTGCATCTCTGCATGCTTAAGTTACATTTCTGTTTATTTTTTAGACCTTGCGCTGGAATGAAAACAACTGACTTAATTGCGTCAGTTTTATGCTGTTATTGGTTATTGACCATATATTTCGGTTATTGTTTTGGGAATTTCACCTGTGATGACGATAACTAAAGATATCAGAATCTTACTGCAATCCGTTTCTAAGCCCTGAACACTAATATTGAAATTATTCTTGAAATTATTGCGAATTGTATCTTGACAGGAAACTGAAAATGTAGTTTTTTGTTGATATTTTTGCCCAGAAGCTGCCTTCAGTGTTATTTTGACGATTGTACAAGGTCGTTTTTTGTTTGGTGACAATATAAGAACAAACCGAAATAAAATATTTTAGGCACTAAAAACATTGGAATTTTTCTAATTGTGGAATGAGGTTTATCTGTACGAAACACCACAAGCAGTCAATAATTTGCTCGCCTCAACATTTACGTAGATGGAATACGTTAAATTTTTATTAGCTAAGTGCATCTTTGTCGAGGAGCGAGTATACTAAGTATGCGGTTGTTAGTTTGATAGTAGGCTACACTACTGTACAGTTGGATTTTTCAAAATATCCTATTTGGCAATTGGTTAAGCAGCTAAGACTAAGAAAGCAGATTTGAAAAATTTGATAAAATGATCAGTTTTCTTCTCAACATCAAACAAAAACAAAACAACCCATGATTTCAGATGCGCAACAACGACAATCAACCCCATGATTTATTTCTGTCATTTTTTGTAACTTGTTCACCCAGATGGTCCACGTTAAACAATTGTGAACGCCTGGGGTATGTCACTGGTTTGTTCTGAAGGTAAAAAAATTACTGAGTATCACAAGTTTTTATTACAAAAGAAGTAAATTTTACTAGGATAGCGATTTGTGCAATCGACCGAGTTCTCAATGGAACATCGATTGGTATAAGTAGCGTAGAATTTAGGGTTGAAGCAATAATAAAATCAAGCAAAGACTGCTAGCTCCCGTAATTTGTTTCAGATACTGTCATTAATTAAATTTCGATGATAACAGGGAATAAGAAAAACAACTAACGAATACCGTCAGCACATCAACGTACAACATAACTACGCATGCATTTTTGCCAACCGGATGAGCTTGATCTATCACAACTTTCGTTAAGGCTAGGCTTGTAATCAATCGGTGCTGTTGTCCAAGAGCAATTTTGCCCACTTTTAAAGAATGCAACCCTTACAAAACAGATATGCAAGCTGCTGAGGAAATGCTTTACCTGGTGAAGAGCACGAGCGACGGGCAGTACTTTTACCGATAAATGTACCGCGAAATCCGAGTTTCTTTTTCCATCCAAAGTATGACAACGCGACAATGACATAAGTGGTGAACGTGGCTATTCCTACAGAGAAGGTCATGGAAATAACCCACTGCGTATAAACACTTTCGGGACTGTCCGTCTCGGATACGTTTGAGATTCCACTGGACTGGTTATGGGACGATCTTGAGAGATGCATTTCTTGGTCGATGTACAAGTCCGACAGTAAATCCACAACTGAGCTTGCGTAGGCTTCGTGATTCATATCACGCTACTTCTCAGCAGTCATTCCACCAAAGCAAAATCTCGATCTTTAACGCTGTGTGCTATTAGACCAATGTCATGCTGCAGAAAAAATACAGTTAATTTCGTTGATGCTTCTGTAAATTGAAACAACTAGTTCTGACGTCTGTCCATTGTCAAACAACCCTAGGTGAACCAAGGTGAACGTTTTAACACTGAGCAATTACATATGCAGTAAAAACTCGTTTTTCGTAAGCCGCAGACCTAAATCCTGTCCGGCACTGGCAAGCAGAAAAAAGCAAAAATTAGCTCATACTGCAAAAGAGAAGATATAACTTCGAAGACATTTCACCTGCGATTGTCGTATATGTGTGAATGACGCTGCACCCCAACTAGATCAACAACATAAGTAATAAGTACATTTGCAAAAAAGGTTTCTAAACTTAAATTTTCAGTAGCGTTTGTTCTAAAGAGCAATGGATAGTAGAGTTTTTAATCATTCTATTTTTGAAACTGACATACCATGCCGACCCCTACTATCTCATAAGCTGTTGAGGCGCGTGGGGTTGAATGAAGGTAGAGTCTTCAAGAGTCAACCCAAGTGAACTAGGAAATGCGCAGTTTTGCTGCACTTAAAACTGTTCTATGACACCCGGAAGGTCTCAACCCACGCATTCAGCCTTAATAAACATGGACAAATGCCACTCGGGTCGAAACATGACTGTATAATTAAATATAAATTGTTCATTGATTTCATTTCAGTAACACATTTTTACTTTCCGTTATATTGGGCAAAAATTGGGTTCGACAAAAACTTGGAAAACTACGTAAGGGTTCAGCGTGTTTGTAAAGGTTGAGAACCACTGCTCTAGACGCTTTCTCAAGAAAATAGTATGGATGAATTCAGTACTTTTATTTATGAGTGTTTCCCTGGATCAAAATGCTAGTGTCCAAGCTCTTCACTTTCAATCAGCGCACAGTAAATTGTGTTTGAACTGCACCATCATTAATAGATCGCGACTAGCTTTTCGACAATTGTGATCAGGCTTATAAATCCGAAGTGCAAACAACTGCACCAACTTTTGTTTTTAAATTAGGTGTTTTTGAAAAGGTGGTTTTCCACTTTTTTGATCAATCACAAGACTTATATTTTCTTTCCAGAAGAAAAACGAAGTCTGTGCAGCAACGTTTTGAAAAACACAACAAACAGTTTTTGCAAAGTTTCGAACTTTTCGAGAAAATGCACTTTGCTCGCTTTTAACACAATCTTGACTTTCTGGCACTTGTCGAGTGAGCACACTGTAGTTGTGCTTTTCCGTGGCTCATAAAATTGTTTTTGTGGTACATAGACTGTGCTAAACGGAAGCAGTGACGTTTACCACACTGAATGAAATCATCATCAGCAACATGGCGCTACATTGATAATAATTCGTTTGCTTTCTTGATCGTTGCGTAATTTAGGCTAGATGGATTCCACACATGAAGTGAAGGATGTTAGAACAGGAGCCTAACAGCATTGGGGTTTTCCTGCTGAATTGGTCACCTCACTATTTTATTGAAACTTTATATCTTAAGCCACGTTGCTTTGTGCGCACTTAGAAAGATGCCGCCATTACACCTGATGACTTTGTCACCACATCGAAGAACTTAGTCAGTGCAAACTTCACGGCCACTTCACTGATAAATTCGCATTGACATGAAAAGAATCCACTAAATTTTTAGTCTTATAGACTTGTTTTATCAAGAAAAAGTTGCGAAACATTTCATTTCAACATAAAATACTTCTCACTGTTTAAATTGCTCCGTTAATTTCTCAGGGCTTTGCTTGGAATTTTAAAACTGTATCTGCACGTGAAGTTCTGCGACAAGTTACAATTTTTTAAGAAATATCAGTTGAATTAGTGCTTCTTAACTTTTTTCTCCTGGCAGCACCCTTGCCGCGTAGTTGGAAGTTTACTGCACCTTTTACAAGTTAGTATCACCATCATTATTAGACCATCAGGTTTTAAAAGTGTTACTTCTTACGGAATTGTGCAGAAATGTCGTTGGAAACAACTGAGGTAAACGTTTAAATTTAAACGTTACCAAGCTCAATCCAGTTACGGATTTCATTCTGTGTTTTGCTGGAAGTGAGTGCTTTACTTCGCTGCCTATCACTTTGGCACATTCAACGACAAAATCCATGGGACGCATGGGTTATACTACTTTTGAATTTCATCAGACGATATGAATATCTTTTACACTTTCAACACAGAATTGGTAGAAACTATATGAACACTTTTCGGCCGTCACTCACAATCGTGTTCATATCATCCTAGTGTTTACGACTCAGATTTATGTGGAACGTTCTCTTTTTTGAAATAAACATCATCGTTTCATTTTCTAATTTGGCAAAATAAATGGTTCCAACTTTTATAAACTCAGGCTTTACTTATCTTATGCACGTTATTTCAAAGTCACTTGCTAAATTTACAGATATTAACTGCATGATCCGCAAATCGGGAAAAACAGTGAAATTTTTAAGGGTTTTTCTTCTATGTTAATTTTATCAACTCTATAAGAGCACAGCTGCGTCATGGAATAAGTCTAAAAGATTTCATACTGGTGTATCGGCGAGCAATGTTCCTTGCTTTTTTCTAACAAGCGGTCAACCTGGCGAAGAGAAGATTTCGTCTTTGGGAAAACTTTTTGTGACTGAGGGCACGCGAAAAGCAGTTTTGAGACCTTTAGTCAAAAACTTCTCAGTTGCGCATTTTAGTATTTTTCTTTTTCAAGTGCTTCAAAACAAGTGAAGTTAATTAGTCGTTTCGCTATGGATATCATTTGTTTTTGTGATAAGCATTTGGGAGATCGTTAAGGTACAACAAAACAGTGTGAAGGTCGTGAAGGGAAATCTCAAGCGTCATTCAATATTATTTTAGAGGCAAGTTCGAGCATACAACCGTGGTTTGCCATTCAGCGCGTGTTACGTTGCTTCGCCAAAAATAATCTGAGCGTGAAATTTAAATCAAAACAAAATTCCGCATCGGTAGTTCAACGTTGCAAGAAGTTGTGACCAATAGTATTCTCCTGTCTGACACAATATTTGGATGTAACACTTGCTTAGCTGACGTAATCTGCCATTCATTGGGTTTAGTTTAGGCCAAGTGCTAATGGATTGGCACAACGAAGGGCCAAACTTGAAGACAGAAATCCCGCATAGTGATATGTACAGGGGCGGATCCAGCCTGTAAGTTTAGGTGGGGGGGCGATTTCAGTAATATTTGGTAGTCAAGTCTCATTACGAGTTCACTACTGTAAGAGAGATGAAATAGGCCTATACTTCACAACATTGCTGTGACAAAACAATGGACGGCAAAATGCCTTAATTGAGAATGCTGTTTCCAGAATTGTTCACAATCATGGTGAAAAAAGTTACTTTCGTACACTAGCGTAAGGAGGGGGTGGCCACTGTGCCATGGTCGTCCCCTCAGACCCTAAAAATAAAAAATGTACGAACAGTTTTCGGCAGTGTATACCAAAATGTTTAATTTTAGGCGAATAACACTATTTTGTTTAGAAAAACGCCTCTCAAAGCACAAAATGACTATATTTTCTACAAATTTGGGGGGAGGCATGGCCCCTTTGGCC
>Ga0210059_1007773_pt1 | contig 16989 bp, 8 predicted proteins | sample Ectturendosymbi2_FD_188042 | JGI IMG/M metagenome (GOLD analysis project Ga0210059, IMG submission 188042) | Ecteinascidia turbinata endosymbiont from Florida, USA - Sample 2 (SPAdes) (version 2) | ecosystem: Host-associated > Tunicates > Ascidians > Unclassified | place: Key West, Florida...
GGGGGGGGGGGTTGAGCCCCTTCAGCCCTCCCCTGGCTGCGCCTTTGAAAAGCATCCTGAGCCAAATCATTCCCAATGCTGCTAGCTTACCGAAAACAAATCATCCAAGTTACTATCTAGTTACTATCAACGTATGCTGACGGAGGAGCTCTTGCGAACTTTTTCCTTTGGCGACCACTCATGCCAAAGTAGCGAATAGCGGTAGCGGTAAAATGGTGATAGCTCGCTATCGCATCTGTTATTTTTTTCAAAAAAGAGCGTCGCTCCGCTATCGCTACTGGAAAATTAGCTCGCTACAGTAGCTCGCTACTGCCCAGCTCTGATTCTCACACAGATCGCTGCACAGTCTACGTTAGAATTTTATATCATCATCACCTCAATGTAACTTAATCCTTCGATTGTCATGTCGACTGTCAAATTCATCAACGAAATCATCTAAATACATTTTTTCAACTCGAACCTTTCACCTGAAAGTAGATCAGTGTTACCCAATCTTTCACTGATAATGGAATTTCTGGGAAATGTTTTCACTAATATCATCTTTGAAAAATTTTTCTCGCATGAAGCGCTGGTGACTGAAAGAGTTACAGCTACCAGAGATGAGCACGGATCAGGACTGGATCGGACTGCAATTTTTTTCAAAATTGGCGGATCAGGACTGGTCGGACTGAGAAATTTTGGTTGTTTTAATGTGATTATTCTGAAAATATCAAAATTTTAGTTGTGATCCGATTTCACAGGTTTGCTAAATGGTAGTGTATATTTTGCCATCAAATGCAAAAACGCTGCTGGGACTATTTTGCAATTCGAACTGTACCCACCGTTATTCACACATAAAGCTGAGTTTTAGCAGTAACGTGAACATAGTTGAGTGGTTCGTGTCTATGCCTACTGTGCGATTGTCCGTTGGTTCTGCTCTCACCATTTCCTTTGGCTTAGCTTGTAGAAGTTACAACTTTGATAGGAGTGCTGTTAATGTACTTTTTCAAAAAGTTTAGGGTTTATGTTTAGGGTGTATGTTTAAGTGTCGGTTTAGGGTTTACCTTTAAGTTTTAAGTTCAACTTATAGGTTCAGGTTTTGGGTTTGTTTGAATTTTGGGTTTAGGTTTTTGGTTTAGGTTTAAATTTTGGTTTTAGGTTTGGCAGTGTCTATTTTGCCGCCAGGATGGCAACAGAAAAAGGTTTGGTAGAAAAGAAGTAAATATCACTAAAAGACAAACCTGCAACCCAACCTTAACCCTAACCGTAGCCCTAAGCTAACCCTAATTCTAACCCTAACCTATCCCAAACTAACCTAATGCTAAGCTAACCTATCATTAACCTAACGCTAAGCTAAGCTAACCTAATGCTAAGCTAACACTAACCTAACCCTAACCTATCACTAAGCCAACGCTATCCTAACCCTAATTCTAACCTAACAACACTAACCCCAAACGTGACACCTAAGCGGAATCTGGAAAAAAGCAAAGAAAAAAAAACAGCAAAGTGAGAGTCGAACCGCCAACCATTCGCATAGCAGCCATAACACCTAACCATTACACCATGAGCAGGACAGCGTTTTCCTGACAAAGTGACCTTTTCCTTTGTATTGCACCATGCCACGAGACCGAATCATCGCCTGCCAGCACAATAGCTCCAGCCGATCTGTTACCGTCAGAATATCGCTGGTAAAATAGACAATACCTTTAGGTTTAGGGTTTTAGGTCATGTAACAAGGACCTTACGCTAATCCAAATGTATTGTCATTGTCACTTGACCAATCCAAGCAATTGGACTCTACTAACGGCAAAATAACTCCAGCAGTGTTTTTGCCTCTGATGCCTAATAGACACTTTCTTGTTAAATTTTAGAAATGCCGAAAGGTTGTGCTGTCTATTTTGCCTCATGAGAAAAAGGCACTGCTGGAAGTATTTTGCCTTCAACCAATTGTAATTAGCGAAAGGCAAAATAGCTTGAGTAGTTCTTTTGCCTCAAGAGGTAAAATAAAAATACATGATTTTACGTTGGTGGATCAGGGCTGGATCGGACTAATGATTTTCAAAAATTCTGCGGATCAGGACTGAATCGGATTCAATTTTATCGGATCAGGACTGGACTCGGACTGAAAAATTTCACAGTCCGCTCATCTCTGACAGCTACCAGTAACAATCAAACGCAGCTATTTAAGTAGCTGTAAATTAAAAAAATTGTTCGAGCGATATAGGCTGCTTCGACTCCTTCCGAAGCAAATTCTTTGCCAAAGTTCATTTCATGTTTTAAATCATTTTTGCTAAATGAATATGATTTGCGAATTCTTTCAAGTGCTTTTCTGATAGAAATGTTTGACCTCCGGGACAGTGAGCTGAAATACGCGAAATAATTGCTTCTGAATCATTATAGAAAATCCGTACAAAATTCTGTGAGGTTGCAGGACATGTGTGGGTAGAGTTAAAACCGTAGTCACGAACCACTTGTAGCGATTTCTCGCTACTGGCTATGGCCGGGTCGGAAATTCCAGTCGCCACGCTGATTCCGCACTGACGTATGAACCCGCAGCTGGGCAACGGATCTGTCTACGGCCAAATACTGAACCGATCCTGAGAAATCCTACCTGTTGAGCGCAACTAAGGAACCCCTTTGGTTCACACACTGCTGCCTAATACGTGCTGGTCTGTACTCACACATTACAGAAACTACGGCAGTAACACACAAGCGTTACGACTAAAACAGCTCACACGTACAATCTCGCTGTAAACCAAGTAGAAAGCTCACAGAGGTGGGTTGAACCCATCCAACGCAGTGCCCCGAATCAATGTAGCAATATCAGGAGTTTTTCTGGGCCCAATCTATCAGCGCATGCAAAATTCGACCGACCACGCCATCCAAAACCACGTGTGTTGGCAAGGCGGGATTTTTACTTCAGGAGCGCTAGAATCGTTATCTTCACTCGCAGGTCAGCAAATGAAATAGAGAGTGCAGGCCGCCTCGGCTCTCCAGGGTTGCCAGATTTGCTTTTTCTGACGCCAAATTTCACAAATTTGACTTTTTTTAAAGACAGTTGGCGTCAAAAAAATTGTTCGTTTTTTTCTCAATATTTGGCTTTTTTGGAGGCAGTTGGCACATGCTATCAGACTGGTGTCTTCGCTTTTTAATATCTTGCTGAAAAGTGTTATTGGGAGTTTTTAGACAGTGCCTGGTGTATTTTCTCAAACGTTATCTGGGAACCCATAAAAGAATGAAGTTGTCGCATATCTGGTAACGCATAATGCCAAAGGTTCGAGTGGAAAATGTGGAAGACGAAGAATGCTACAACTTTATTCTTCTAAAATGTCCTACAAAAAGAATTTTAAATCTCATGTTGTTTAATAATTTGGCTTTTTGCCCGGTTTGGCTTTTTTTAGACATGATTTGACTTTTTTCTCAAAAGGTGTCTGGCAACCCTGCGGCTGCCAACATTCTTACCCCCAAAGGCAAAAATTGCTCTACGGCTTCCGAAGTAAATGACCGGTTCGCCAACAATCAAAATGACATCAGCGTCGAACTACAATCGCTTTATGAATCTAACACCACTTAGTAAGAAGTTTCGAAGTCATACACACAACGCAGCAGAACGCAATACTGCAGCCAGGATAAATTCAGAAAATTAACTGAAACCAATTCTTTGCTTTCACAAATCTTTTGCTACTGGGGCAAGCAACAATCTGCTGAAAATATAATACAACCCAGTTCCATCTCACACTGACATGCACTGAAGATCAATCTTCCTATTTCTACGACTGTGTCCTACTTTCGAAATGAATTTTTCAACACCACGACCGCGATATGCCTAAATTTCATGCAGGATATGAGCATCTACTGGTGTGAGTCGTCATTAAAAACTCTAGCTTCCCAACCGACAAAAACAACAACACAGCTTATCATGCATTTGGAAAATATTGAATGCAGGCTAGAGGGTTACTAAATGATCGTTTAAAATATTGCTGGCCGAAAGTTATCTACTGTATATGTCAACCAAACGAACTTGAACAGGAAATTAAGAAAAAACTGGGGGGGCCATGGCCCACCCAGGCCCCCCTTAGAATTGCCACTGTTTATTAGTCCTTATAATTATAATAAGCATGGTACATGATTTTCTCTCCTTTTATATTGTTGTAAGCAAATGTGAGGAGTGGAAAGAAGAAGCATTTTTATGGTCGGCCCAGGGCGACAGTTAACATCGCTACGTCACGGCAGTAGAGCATGCGGTGGGATATTTCCTCGCTGGTTCAAAGTGTAAACCTAATTTGTGCCAAAAAATTATATTACTTAATAGGCCTAAATATATTTTCTTTGCGTCAACTGCAGAATCATGAGCAAAATTGTAAAACTTGTTTTGGACAGAGTGAGGAAGTTCGGATGGATGAAACAATTAGTTACAATTTCGCTTTTTGAAATTCAAAGTAGTGCTTTCGTTTTTTTAAAACTCTTATCACCTCTTAATTCTAAATCTTTGGAGAATAATTAATCAATTACTTGTCGTGTGAGGAGAAAAGTAACTAGGAAAGGTGTGGGTAACGTTACAAAAAATGTCAAAGCTTTATTAGCCAAAATGCACGAAATTTGTGACGAAGAAATTTGAGTGTCAGTGCAGATCAGGGGCGGAACCAGCTCTTCATATCGGGGGGGGCAATTTTCATGAAATTTCATTCGATGACGTCATCGTCCTTATTCACCCGTGGTACAATTTTTTCGCAAACGGTCACATATAATAATAATGTATTTTTGCCCGCTGACACGAAGTCCATAGTACAAACACACGCATTCTGCACAACGCTGGTTAATAAAACAGACAAAACAGAACTTTTACAACAGCGTTGGAGGCTCAATCACCGGTGTCAAGCGAAATTTCTGACTTCACGCCATATGCTCATGCACAGAGCAACATTCAACATATTAAATACGCTGAGAAAACTGATGATTAGGGCTTAGGATTTGGTGTTTAGGTAAGTGTGTCGGGTTAGGGTTTATATTACAGTTAGAAAAAGAAAATAATTGAAGTCTAAGATTAAGTCCAATATTTTTCACTTGTTTTTCTTATTCCCGCACTGTAGTTTGTTGTGAGTATCTGACATCTAACCAAAGAGGTTTAATTTACACAACACACATCAAAAAAGTAATCGCCGAACTTTATTCCTTTACTCTAAGAAGCAAAATAACTGACAAAAATAATAGGTCAGAAATTTCACAGAGGTCAGAAATTTCGCTTGACACCGGGCTACAGAACGTTTTGTAAGGGCGTTGGAGACCGAGCCTCAGGTTTACAGGCGGATACTTAACACTATTTTTTCACTTGGTACAACACTATTGCAAAATGGGACGCTTATTCCTGGTCAAGGCCAGGTAAAGTACAAATGCATTGTGACATGCACAACCTCAAACGAACAAATACTGCGATGTCCGAGCACATCAAAGCAGGCAACCATTACGTTAGTAGATCTTCTACAACTTTCGAGAAACAAGTGCATATTTTTTTCTTATTACAGCCTCAAATGTAGAAATGTCGCATTGAACCTGGTGAGTGATGACTACTAACACTCGCTCTCCAGGGCAGGTGGTATAGAGCTTCTGCATCCAAAATTATAGGCCACCCGCAACCTTTGCATGCATGACTTTCTGAAATTCCACCACAATTGTGGTGCATACATGGGCGTACGAAAGGAACGAAAAAGTACATTTTTAACTGCATTTGAACATCGGGAGAAGAGGCTCGCAACTTGTTTGCTGCACAATATTTTTATAGCAGTTGTCTCTGAATGTCTTTGTCATCTGAGAGCTCAGTACCCAGCACAGCTCCCAGATATTGTATTGGTTAACAGATTTAAGATTTTTTTACCACCCATTTGTCAGTAATGGGGTGACTGTGCTTTCTGCATTCAGCCTTAAACGTCATAAAAACAGTTTTGCTGTGTTTAAAAATATTTCCATGTGATTCTGCATAAGCCTGACACACAAACAAAAGTTATCTTCGCAACATTTCCGAAAATGAGAACTTTTCAGTTTTAATCAAGATGCAGACCGAACGATCAGAACAGAGTGAAAATTAGTATTCTTATAAAAACACCTTGTTCCGTACTCAACTAGTGTAGTCATGGCTTTAGTGTGACAGATGTATAAGCAACTACAGTAGCAAATCTGCTTAATTTTCGTCTTGTTTCAGCAAATTCGTTCTAGCCCTATTTGTCTAGCATGTGCTTGAATTTCTATCACAAATGAAGATCCCAAACTGGAAAGATAGCCTATGTCAGGGGTGAGGAGATCTTTGAATGCATTTCGGGCAAAACGGATCAGGTGTCTTGTGCCTTTAACGCATACCGGATCAGGTGTGTTTGGGGCAAAACGGCTTTTTCTGGCATCCATGAGTTGTGTGAAAGTTTTAGGAAGCACGTTTAGGGCTATGAGCTTTCAAGACTTGAACTGGTTGCAAAAGTTAGAATCTTTGTAAAGCGCCATTTGGAGCCAAAGTGGTCTAGTAGGCAGGTGCGTTCTGTTGATGATGTTCGTACATGGTACTAGTGCATGAACCCGTGTGTATATGTATGTGTGATGTGTGTGCGTTTGAGCGTAACTGTGACCTCATGCTTCTTCTTGCCGATGTTCGAGACACGTGCGCATCGTTACCTGTTCTGTTTCCTCATTTAATACAAGCCATCACAAAACCAACATGGTGGCAGCGGTGATACAATATATATAGTTGCAGTGCTGTTCAGGAGAGATATATAGTTGGCTGCTGTTTATATATAGTTGGCTGCTGTTCAGCCAGTTAGTCTGAATAGGTTTGATCGGCTGTGCAGATCCACTGATTGTTACCAGGCCTAGCCTACTTTGTTCTAGTCAGTTACTGACAGCGTTGAGCGCTGCGTCATGGCGGACTTCGGGTTTCGTCCTTCAGCGTGACTGGATATTAACGATCCGCGTTTAGCACAGCTTTCACCAAGTGGAAGAATTAACTGAATGTATATCTCCTAGCTAGTGGAGCTTCTGATAAATCTGCTGAGGTCCAGTGTGCAGTTATTCTTCACGCTGCAGGCCCGGATTTATTCAGAAAGAAGAACAATTTCAGTATGCAAATGCTGATGACAGGAAAAACCCCGTGAAGCTACTCGAGAAACTTGAGGAATATTGCAAGAAAAACCTTAATCAGGTCGTCGTAGCTTTTCGCTTCTGAAACACAAAACTGTGCGAACCCTTTAGTGTATTCCTCAGTGAGCTTACCAACCAAGCGGCAGCATATGGATTTGGGTTGCAGAAAGGGCGCATGATCCGTGACAAAATTGTTTTCAGCGTTGAGCAACACTTGCAGCACGTTTTGTTACGTGAACTAAACCTTACTCTAGGAAAGACTATCGATATCTGTCGAACATATGAAATTCCGGGCAAAAACGCATTAGAGCTCCAACAAGCTTCAGGATAGCACCAGGTGCACGCCCTCTCTGACCAAACACGAAGGCATGGACGAAATTGTTCCACGTCAACTGCCCAACCAGAATGTCAGTTCTGTGGTAAATACCACCAAAAAGGCAAAACTTTTTGCCCAGCTTACGGTCGTGCTTGTGCCAACTGCAAAGGACGAAACCACTTCCAAGCAAAGTGCAAGAAGCCCGCTATGTACCAACTGACCACGGCCCCAACAGAACCCAGCAACTGCACTGCAGTCTGCAGACAATGTTTACTTTCACAACGTTGGACGTGATCATGAACGACAGAGAACTGCTCTCATGAAGGTAAATGACTGTGATGTTCGTTTTCAACTTGACACTGGCGTTGATGTCAATATTATAACCAGTAACTTTGTCAGAAAAGAACAAGTTATCCCAACTAAGATTACCCTTACGATGTGGAATGGCTCGAAGAGCCAACCACTTGGTGAAACCACTTTGGATGTATGCAGTTTGAATTTGAAAGACTATAGTGTACACCATGTTAAATTCATTGTGGTCCAACGTGGATTCCCGTGTTTGCTTGGTTGGACGAGTTTATTTGATATGAATTTAATGCTTATAAACGATAACCGTGTCATTGCATGTGTTCGTGATTCAAGTGACTTGGGTGACTTAGGCAGTGCCTCACTCAAAATCGACCCCAGTATTACCCCCAGAGTGTTGCCTTGTCGTAGGATACATATTGCTTTGGCTGATAGAGTTAAAAACGAACTTTCTGCTCTTGTTGAGAAAGGCATTGTAGCGCCCGTGGACGAGCCCACTGACTGGGTTAATCAAATGGCTGTTGTTGAAAAACCCAATGGAAAACTGCGTATCTGTATTGACCCTCAACCTCTGAACGTAGCCCTAAAACGAGAACACTATCGTTTGCCAGTGCTTGATGACATTTTGCCTGAACTACGTAAAGCTCAAGTTTTCAGCAAACTTGATGTAAAACATGCATTTTGGCATGTTAAGCTAGATGACGAATCCAGCAAGCTGACCACAATGATAACTCCGTGTGGTCGTTACAGATGGAATCGCCTGCCATTTGGTCTGAAAGTGAGCAGTGAAATCTTCCAAAAACGACTCCATGCAGCTTTGTCAAACCTGAACGGTGTCTTTGCGATTGCTGATGACATTATTGTCCTTGGGTGTGGAAATACCTACCAGGAAGCTGTTCTCAATCACGATGACAACTTGAAAAATTTGCGCGAACGCTGTCAGCTGAAAAACATCATTCTGAACGACGACAAAACCATTTTAAAACAGACAGAACTGGTGTTCATGGGCCATGTGATATCCGTCCAAGGCCTCAGACCGGATCCTGCCAAAGTTGAAACCATCGCGAAAATACCTTCACCCACTGATGTTTCGGGTGTAAAACGCTTTTGTGGAATGGTCCAGTATTTAGCTCGATTCTTGCCCAATCTTGCTGCGGACCTCGAACCTTTGCGACATCTGACGCGCAAAAATGCGGCATGGAATTGGACACCTACTTGTGAAAAAGCTGCACAAACAGTGAAAGACAAAATCAGCCACCCACCAGTACTTACCTACTTAGATGGCCTCGGTGCTGTTTTGCTGCAGAATGACAATCCCATCGAGTTTGCATCCCGCGCATTGACAAAGCCTGAACAAAATTGGGCCCAGATTGAAAGAGACTTTAGCTGTAGTGTACGGCTTAGAAAGATTCAACCAATACATCTACGGCCGCAACGTGGTGGTGTACAACGACCACAGCCCCTTAGAGTTCATTCTCAAAAAAACTTTGAGTCAAGCTCCAAAACGTTTACAAGCATTGATCATGCGGTTACACAAATATAATATAACATTCCAGTATGTTCCAGGACGCAGCCTTGTGTTGGCTGACACATTAAGCAGAGCTTTTCCGACGCAGAGATACTCACAAGAACACTGCGTGCATGCCATGAACAGTGGCGCCCTTCGTGACATTCCAGATCAGCACCTACAGGAGATCAGGCATGCCACTGAAACAAACGAGGAGGCCAGACAGCTCTTACAAGCTATTCGGAATGGCTGGCCACCTCAGAGAGACCAGTTACCGCCGCGTGTTCGCCCGTATTTTTCCTTTCATGATACACTGAGCCACGACAATGGTTTGATTGTTAAGGGTGAACGCATATTCATTCCCTTTCCCGCTCGTGCCCAAATTAAAGCACAGCTGCATTCTGCCCATTTAGGTTATGACAGAATGCTCCGCCGCGCTCGTGATACAATGTTCTGAATAGATATGAGCAATGACATTAAACAGCTCGCCGACAATTGTGATGTGTGTCAGCAGACCAAACCATGTAACTCTAAGGAGCCTTTGCAACAACATGCTGAAGGTAGAACACCTTGGGAAAAATGTGATGTCGATCTGTTTGAATTCAACCAAAAATATTATTTGGTCACTGTTGACTATTTTTCCAATTTTTGACTATTTTTCCAAATTGACGTTCTCACCTCTACGACCGCAAGTTCTGTGATCCATTGTTTGAAGTGTCATTTTGCTCGATACGGTATACTGAAATGCGTTGTGTCTGATTCAGGCCCCCAGTTTGTGTCCAGCCTCTTTGTGGATATTTGTTCGACATGGCACATACTGCATGTTACTTCAAGTCCTGGACACCAAAATGAGAATGGGAAAGCAGAGGCTGCTGTGAAATCAGCCAAGAATATGCTCAAACGCACTGCCCTACAACATCAAGATTAATATTTAGCTTTGTTAGAACTGCACAACACACCCCGTCAAGACGTTCGTAAAAGCCCAGCTGAGATTATGTTCGGCAGAGTGACGCGCTCTCTTTTACCTACCCTGCCCAAACCTTGCCACAACATTGATTTGAACAGACGCTGCAAGCGCCAGATCGCCATTAAAAAGTATTACGGCAAACGTGCTCGTTCTTTGCAGCCAATGTGTGTCGGTGATCGCATTATATTTCAAAGCCCGAACAAGGAGGGGTGGCAAAAGGGCCAAATAGTCCGGAAACTTGATCCTCGCACATACATCATCAGATCGTCACTGGGTGTTTTGTACAAGCGTAACCGTGTTCATATCCGCCCTGATCATTCTTCAACATGCGACTTTGTGTTTAATCCAACCTATACTTCAACATGTGACGTTGTGCCTAGCCCATCCTCACACACTAGTGTCGTTGCAAGTCAGAATGCAACGCCTGCTGTCAACGACAAAGTTGCCCATGCAAGCCCTCCGCGATTCCGCAGACCACTGGAACGATTGCCCGATTATGTGTGCTACTAAACTCGGTGCCAAATCAACCACATCCTAATGAAAAGGGGATGTTCATGATGTTCGTGCATGGTACTAGTGCATGAACCCGTTTGTGTATATATGTGTGACGTGTTGCGTGCGTTTTAGCGTAACTGTGACCTCATGCTTCTTCTTGCCGATGTTCGAGACACGTGCGCATCGATACCTGTTCTGTTTCCTCATTTCATACAAGCCATCACAAAATCAACACGTTCAACACATGACTAGCACTCGTACGACACTTTGCTAAACCTTTTTCCCAAGCCGTGATACTGGGATCAACCCAGAAAGACACTAAAACATGAAACAGTGCTCAACCTAAATTTACTTAAAAACTATCAGGTTTCGAAGAGAAAATGCAGATAACACTTTTTTAGGAAATGTACGACGTTAACAATGGTGATCCGCTTTGCCCCTAACAAAAATAATAATCAAAAGGTTGCAGAAGAACAAGCGGTTTGACGAGGCACTAACGGCTTTGTCAAGATTTTTCTTATCAATTTGGAAGTTCCAGCAATTTGCACGGTTCAAAGTTTCATGAAGGCAAATTGAGGCCTGTCTAAGACAAAGTAGTACAGGAACAAATAGACAAAAAATGCCTAAAAATACGAACATTTTAAACTATCTTCCAAGTTGACACTTTCAGCATATTTGTGGTTGAACAGGCCTACTAAAAAATCATTTATGAAATTTTCGATCAGATAACCTGTCTCAAGGCAAATCTTGTAAGGAGATAATTAACAAGCAAGACCAAGAAAAATTCAAATAAGATAACTTAAAAATGATTAGAATATAAAATTTCTTCTGTATTTTTTAAAAGTTTCTACAAATGTCAAAATTGCTGTGCAATCTTTTGAAAATTTTGGGGGGAATTTGCCTCCCCCGGTTGTGCGCCTAGTGCAGATGCCCAGTGTTAAAATAAAAAGAATGTGGTGAAACGGGTACGCGGTAGAGAGTAAAAAACTTGAAAAGTTTGTTACTTCATTGGCAAATGATGGAAAGCAGCCTTTCCTGTGGAGTTGCCACTTCAGTGTGCTGTTTTGACTAGTGCTGCTGGGGCTGAAAACACTCGCCTACATTGGCTGTGCTTGTATAAAAATGAAAAGTACTGATTCTGCTCTTCTCAACTTTCTCAAATAACATAGGCCTACTTCAATTCTAGATAGGAGACCAGAAAATGGAAGCTTCATCAGGGCATCACTTCCTGTCCTAACACAGAACGGTTGGTATTGTTTTGTAACGAACAAAGCAATAACATATTTTTGTAACGAGCAAAAATTTGTAATTGTTTTTGTAACGAACAAAGCAATGACAAATTTTTCTGAGTCAAAACAAATTTATTGAAGCTTGGCAACGGCAAACACCTCCAATACTCAATTGGTTCACCGACATTTTTCGAGTGAAAAATGCATAGACCATCTAAACGCTGCCAACATTTTCAATGCCCATGCATTTCTTCAAGGAAATTGTAAATAAGGTGACAGGTTTGAGGTTGTGAATTCCTAAGAGGAAAGTGACAATGAACATTTGCAGTAGTTGACCGTCTGCACAATTTTCGGATGCTTATTATCTTGGTATTTGGCAATGTGCCAGATATTTTGTTGCAGCATTATTCAAGGAGTTAGCTTTAATTACCGTCAGAGAAATCTGAGGTCTCGAGTCTCGGTCTTGGTCTCGAACTTCCAGGTCTCGGCTTTTATGACAAAGTCTCGGTCTCGTCTCGAAATTTGAGCCAGGTCTCGGTCTCGGAGGGTATGTTCTCGCCTGCATCACTGCCGCTTCATTTCAAGAGTGAAAATACATCATGACAGGCAACGTGTTAAAAAACGTTTTTTATTTATTACGAACACAAGATACAGAATAGCGTAGTTCAAAATTTTGACAAAAATGGATTCTGCATTTAATTACAAAGACTGTGATATAAAATATATGTTGGTACGTGTTCTGGAAAGTTGTTTAAAATTAGGATGAAAAACAGGTTTTCAGGAGATATTTATCTGTCTCAGACGCTATCTGTGCGTAAAATCCGTTCTTAACATTTTTCAGGAAATCTCAAGATTCAGAGCAGTGTAGTTTAAAATTTTGACATAAATGGAATCTGCATTTAATTACAAAGACTTTGATATAAAATATATGTTCGTACGTGTTCCGAATGTTGTTTAAAAATTAGGATGAATGACATGTTATCAGCCGTTATCTGTCTGTTTCAGACGCTAACTTTATGTAAAAGCCGTACTAAACATTTTGTGCGAAATCTCAGGTATTCGAATAGTGTAGTTCAAAGGTTTAACAGAAATGGAATCTGCATAAAATTACGAAGATTGTTATGCAAAATATATGTTCGTACGTGCTCCGGAAAGTTGTTTAAATATAGGATGAAAAACAGGTTGTCAGACGATATCTGTCTGTCTCAGACGCTATCTTTGCGTAAAAAAAACATTCTTAACATTTTTCAGGAATTCTCAAGATTCAAAGTAGTGTAGTTCAAAATTTTGACAGAAATGGAATCTGCATTTAATTACAAAGACTGTGATATAAAATATGTGTTGGTACGTGCTCCGGAAAGTTGTTTAAAATTAGGATGAACAACAGGTTGTCAGCCGATGTCTGTCTGTCTCAGACGCTAACTTTCTGCAAAAACCGTGCTTAACATTTTGTGCGAAATCTCAGGTAAATCTCAGGTATTCGAATAGTTTAGTTCAAAGGTTTAACAGAAATGGAATCTGCATAAAATTACAAAGACTGTTATGCAAAATATATGTTCGTACATGTTCCGGAAAGTTGTTTAAATATAGCATGAAAAACAGGTTGAAAAAAAAACGTGCTTAACATTTTGTGCGAAATCTCTAACTTTTTGTAAAAACCGTGCTTAACATTTTGTGCGAAATCTCAGGTATGCGCATAGTAAGTTCAAAATTTTAACAGAAATGGAATCTACATGAAATTACAAAGACAGTGATATAAAATATGTGTACGTACTTGGTCGGGAAAGCGCCTGGAAATTTGTTTGAAAACTTGATTTTTTCATGTTTCAGGAATAAATATTCCTGAGCGGATTTGTTTAATTTTGAAAATTGTTTTGCATTGTAATGGTTTCTTTTTCAGCCTGCGCCTTCTGTGCTGATGGAATATTGAATCCGTTTCATTTGCTGTAAAGAAAACTACTTTGCTTTTGCTGATTTGAGAATAAAATTTTTTCTCCGAACCTCGCATCTCCCGAAAAGTGCGGCTGGGAAAAGTGCGGCTAACTTCACCTTGGTGTGAAGCGATGGTTTACGAGAGTAATGCATTGCACATTGTTGTGTACCCATTTGTGAGCTGTTTTTTTGCTGATAACAACAATACTGTTATCTTTTTCTGATTTGAGTACCTGTGGTACTTTGTTGCTCAAATGTTGTTAACTGACATGCTAACTCTATTTTATGCTCAACCTCGAACCTGTTATACTACAACAATTTTTTTGGATGGATTCCATAACCGTTGTTTGTATAATAATAAGTCATTTTAATTTGGTCATTTACTACATATAATATTTTCAATTCATTTAATGTCATCTTCATACTGTAATTACTCTTTGCTCACATGCTTGCGTAATTTGTACATTCCATTGCTTTCTTGTTTAACTTAAAACTTTAAGGTAGTACTATTTATTATACCTCCAGCGTAGGGATGACTTCAGAAAGCAACTGTTTGTACCTCCAGCATAAGGGTTGATTTATTTTTGTTTATTTATTTGATTGTTTGTGAGCAGATACGAAGTCCAGCCAGTAGTGCTTTTAATTTACATATTTCATTTTTGAAGCTTTGCAGCTGCCGATCATTCTGATGTTCACCATTTTCGATTGGCTCACTAGTCACTGTAGTGTATGCATTGTAAACGTAGCATAAGTTATAAGACTGTTTCAACTTTTTAATAAAGCTGTTAAACAAGCAGGTGATAAGTTAATTCAGTTTGGCCCTCCTATATTTTACCTTTTTCTGATTGTAGAATCACCTCTGTACCTATGTGTGTGTAAAAATTTAGGATATGGGATAGAAATCATAAGGGATAAGCAATTGTCAGTCTGCCGGAAACCAGTTGAGTGGTGAATTTATGCTACTCTATTTGATTCATATACTCACAAATATGGCTTGGAAAGAGACAGTGCCTCCCTAGCCATGAACCTCACCGCACGTCACTGTATGAAACAATAAATCAATCAATCAAAGCTGTTTGTGGCGACACTCAGCATTTTGCCAACATCCGTTTAGTTGCCGACTAAGTTGACCTAGCTTTGTACTATCATTTATGCCAGCTAGCTGATATTTTGTGTTAATAATGGCTAAACTTCTTCAAATTTCAAGAGTTTTGTACCAAATACATGATGCATCTGATGATTGCGATTCTTTGGCAAACTTATACTTTTGCATGTACTGCTTGAGCCTACGATCAGCTGATGTCTTGCAGCATGAGGTAAGTGAAACTACATGCTTTTGAATATGATCCAAAGTAGTTTTAAGTGTGTTAACTTATATGTTACCTTCATATTTAATTAAAAGGTTTGAGCTTGTTAACATTTTGTTGCAAAATACAAGATGCTTGGATACCAGAAATCTATGAAATTACATAGTCTAGTGTCCCTCAACTTGTTCTAGCTTTCTCTCAACCTTTGTAATGGAATGGCCAATTTTGAAAAGGTTTTGTCATTAGATGATATGGTAAGGTTATGCTTAGACATGGTTGATATGTGAGAAATATATTATCTCGTTCCTAACAAGAACAAAAACAACTTTGCCTATGCTAAAATCACTTTTATCAAGTGCATGGACAAAAATTTTGAAAATTTTATAAAGGATAAAAAGTATGCATTTTTGTACAATTGTGTTGATTGATGCCAGCAGGTTGAAAGTCCACGTAAAGTTTTAAAGTTATTCATCATTAAACGTAATTATATAGATCTCCAAATTGAATTACATTTTGGCCATGAACCCAACCAAAATTAAAGGCCATTTTGGATAAGCGCTCATGCGTGATAGCATTACAGCATGAAATTGTTCTCAATCAGTATGGCATTTTCAAAGTTCTGCATGAAAGAAAAGACTTTGTTGGCTGCCAAAGCAAATACAAAATAAATCACCATGTGTAGGAAAATGTTTTTGTCAATGCAAAATCATCATATGCAAGAAGGTATATGGACAATATCACATGTGCAGATATGGTCAACAGTAAGGTCATCAGTTTAAAACCTTCATAAGAAAGTTAACTGTTTGAAAGGAATGTTTGACTGAATAAACCAGTCAGCAATTTTTTTAATACCTTAGCATTTTTTCATTTCTACTCAAGGTGAACATTATTGTTGTTTTTATCGATAAACTCAAATCAACAAGGGGAGAGCCTTTTTTGTAAAACTTGGAATAAAAGCAACTTAGTATTTGGCATGTCACATTTTTGTTTTCCTGAAATTGAACATAAGCTGTATCTTTCACTGATGTAAATTAAGCAAGCTTTCGGATCTTGCTAATTGGATTTTTAGGACAACCAAACCTTGTTGCTTTTTTAGTGAAGTAATAGTTCCATGCCTCTATGTGGATAAAGCAGAATGATTGTGTTTTGCTTTTAAATAATTTTCATGCACATGGACAATCCAAGTAATACTGCATCATGATTAAATGGACTTCATGAACCTTTTTGATTTCTTATCATACTAAGAAAAATAAGGCAAATAATAAAATCCAATGTTAAACAATTAAACATTGTTTTTAAATTCAGATTTCATATACCAAATATAACATTATAATGTCACTTTAACTTCAAAATGCTTTTATCTTATTTATTTACTACTTAGCTAACACAAAACCTGAGGGTGAAGAAATTGATTTGGTAACATGTTTACTTCTGCAGCCACTTCATGGCGATTCTTTCAAAAAAAGCTGAAGATCATTAGAAAACCTCAGGTAACTTCACAGCCAATATGAAAGCCTGTCATAAACAATAAGGATTCATCTACCAGTTCTTTATCAGTATCTAGTAGTTATATCCTTGGCTCACTGGACTGGCTTTAAGGAGTACAGACAACTGTATTGCTAGCAGTGTATTTTGTCTGCAGTTTACTAATATTGCACTTGACTTTCGACATGCTATATAGCAGGGGTGGCCAACTTGTCTTTGACTGGGATCGACTAGAAAATTTTTTGGTAACTCGCGATCGACCAGGCGGTTATAAAGTCACAAATACAAAATATCATGAACTGCAACGTTTCTCATTTTTATTTACTTTCTGAAACATTGATTGAAAA
>Ga0210059_1007774_pt1 | contig 16988 bp, 8 predicted proteins | sample Ectturendosymbi2_FD_188042 | JGI IMG/M metagenome (GOLD analysis project Ga0210059, IMG submission 188042) | Ecteinascidia turbinata endosymbiont from Florida, USA - Sample 2 (SPAdes) (version 2) | ecosystem: Host-associated > Tunicates > Ascidians > Unclassified | place: Key West, Florida...
AAATGCTAGAAAGTCGATCAAAGGCTCAAAAGACTCGGACTCGAGCCTAGTTTCCAATGAAAACTTCAGCAAAACACTTTGGCCTAGTAGTTGGGCCCTAGGCCAGGCAACATGAGCCAAAATGACCTTAAAACTACTTCACTTATAACGTCACTCACAAAAAATCCGCATCCCCGAACCCAAAAATTTTTTTTCAAGTGTAATCTACTAGGCTGGCCGATCCGGTTGAGCCCTTGAACAGCTCTCTAGCGCAATCGACGGAGGAGCTAGGGCGTTGGTAAGGCAACCGAACACTGCTGTTTTAGGCTGAAATCAAAGTACGAATATATCGTACCCCGGTTCTCAAAGTGTTAATAGGTTTTCAAATTTCAAGATACATAGCCGTATCTATAGCCACTGCCTTTAAATTAAAGGAACGAAACCCTGCTTGCGTTATGCCTCAGACATCTGCATATACAGCATAAGCATTTTGTCTAACACACTTGAAATTTCTATTTCCTAAGGTTAAAAAATAAACAAAATAAAACACTGGATTCGATCCAAGTAAATAAACTAAGCTCGTCATCATTCAATCTAAAATGTAACATTTGATAATGATAGTAAAAATGGCCTTAACATATTGCAAACGAAGTTAAGGCAGTCTACATTCATGTCGACCTGCGCTAACTAAACAAAGGGTTGAGGTAGCCTGCACTTAACTGAAGGTTAGAGAATGCAGACCACCTCCACTTTTTCCAAATCAAGGGTGACGAGAATGTAGCCTAGGGTGCATTAACTATAGTCATATTGCATTGTCAACAGAATGACTAAGTGCCAAACTTAAAGCGGAACTGCAGAACTAATAACATACATGGACAGGCTTTACCATCAGTGTATGTAAACAGTCTCAATGACTGCGAAATAGCATTTTTCATCACTAGTTAACATTGGGACTGTTACACTGTAGGACCCACTGCTATGTCATTAAGGCAAACATGCTTACTAATACCAGTAAGCTACAAAATATTTTTGGCACAGCAGGCTTTCCATACTTATTCATGGCACATACTGTAAGGCTGAAGTGATCATCATTTCTAAATTCTTTGAACATTTTGTGATCTTGAGTTCAACAGAATAGCCTACTCCACACAAGTATTTTTATGGTATACAGATTTAGATCCTATTTTTAGATGCATTTTTTTCCTTTCTTTACAATTTCTAAGCTTATCTCATCACTTCTGAAGATTTTAGCTCAAATTTTGTAGATGCATTGCATCACATGTTGTTCACTGGCCAAATCAAGAACATTTATTGAAGTAATCAGCCGCAAGTTCTTTTTCCAAACTGTTTGTCATGATAAAAAGAATTCTTATAATTGAATCATTCTACTTCTTCTAGTAAGTACAAGAGCACGCATACTATAGGGCAACCAAGCAATTTGAACAATCAATGATTCATTCATAAATATAAAAATGCAAAGACAAAGAGCAGTGCAGCAACATGCAGAGAAAACACAATTCACACAATCAATGTACTTAACAATGACATTGGCAATGTTAAAAGCAAAACAGTTACAATTTGATAAGCAGTGACAATGATTCATGCTAATGTAATGAAACCATTTTTAAAGTTGACATTCTAGTACAGGATATTTTTGCATTCTAACAAAATCTGCACAAATAAGGCAGTGGCTATGGATGCGCCTGTTGATCTTGAAATTAGAAAACTTATGAATACGCTACCTGTGACATAACAGTAACGCATGATGAAAGTGCATTAGGCTTGGTATAATCGAAGTAAACGTAAAAAGACAAACTCCAAACCTAACCTTGACCCTAACGTAACCCTAACCTATCCTTATTCGTAACCCTAAAACCCGTAAAGGTAACACATGAGCCTGAAAAAAAGTTAAAAAAGTGAAGTTGGCAAGGTGAGAGTCAAACCAAAAACCATTGGCATAGCAGCTATAACGCATAACCACTACACCACAAGAACCACGTCGTTTGAATGACAAACAGACCCTTTTATTTGATTGCATCAGGCCAGGCGTATCCATAGTCACTTCCCACATACAAACACAGCAATTTAATCGTTTGGCAACGTAAATCATATCTGCCAATTAACAAACATGATTCTTTTCACAGTGGCTTTGACTAAGTTTGTTAAACTAACACACTGCTCTCAAAATCAGATTGAATCTTTGTTCTGTACATTACAGTAGTACATTTCCGTTCAATCTCGCAAATACGTACAATAATCACCATTGCTTCAGAGGCACTACATCAAATATGATGTTACAACATCAAGTGACATCTCGATTATCTGGGCATGCGCACATGCACAACGGCTAGGCCTAGTGCAAAGTCTGCACAACGTAGCAAGCACAATCATAGACTTAAACTGTCTCGCTTTCACGTAAAGTTTACTGTAAGGCAAAACGTGCACACAGGGGACGAAACTTTCAAAACAGGTGTTGTCGTTGACAGTTTATTAGGCTTAAAATATGGAATTGACTTTCTACGGATATGCCTGTCATGACACAACTCAAATAAAAGGGTCAGTTTCTGAGTTTGTCACTCAACCTGTGTGGATCTCATAGCCTAAGAGTTATGCGTTACGGCTACTAATGGCTTTCGGTTCGACTCTTACCTTGCAGACTTTCGTTTTCTTTTTTTCTTTACTTTTTTCAGGCTTAGGCATTACGTTTAAGGGTTACTTTCATGTACCTAATACTTATTGAAATCAACAATGATTATATACTGCTAATAATATTGTAACCTGTTCACATCCTTCACTCTTCAACTTCATTCGGTGACACCATGCATCTGGTTGGGAACAACTCATCCATGCAACCCACCCAACTATGGTCTGTGGGTAAATCTACATTTTTTCATGTGTATTTATAAACATTGTTTTCTGCCCGTGCTACTTGTTTTTGCTATGAAATGTTGTACTAAAATGCCTTGCCCTCTGCCTCACAACCATTATTGCTGCTTGCTTCCTTCACCTATATGCTTGCCTCACCTGCTCATCTGTATATACCTCATCTCTTCACCCATTGCTTGCCCATCATCATCTGTGTTATGTTGATGTGTATTGTGTTTTTTTGTTTTTTTATTTTTTTTATTTTTTATTTTTGCTATATGCTACATTTCTTTGTGACTCTATTTTGGCTTATTGCGTTTGTGTACATATTTCTCTTTCGTTTCTATTTTTTGTCATTCTCCAATTTTTTAAAATTGGCTTGCCGATGTGTTTGATATCTTATCCAGTATCCTGAACATACAAAAAGAATAATACTGAGTTTTGTGTTCACACATTATTATTGATTATATAGTTCTGCATTCATTTGTTTAAAAATGCTGTAGGATCTGTTGTGTTGTGCTTAACCTGGTTAGTGTTAGGTTAGGGCTAGTTAGGGCTAAGGTTAGGGTTAGGTTTTCAGGGTTTAACTTTTACGTTCAGTTCGTTTGTACCAAGCCTAATGCACTCTTATCGTGCGTTACTGTTACGTCACAAGTGGCACATGAATAAGTCTTCAAATTTCAAGATCCACAGGCGCATCGTTAGCCACTGCCTTTTTAAAATATAATAACACAGCACTGTAAGCCTAGTAGAAGTAGAACAGTAGAAGACATAATTTCAAAAACGGCCATCAGAAAAAAATTTTAGCAGAACCACCCACAAACAACAGCCTAAAAAGCCAAACGGCCAACCCAAAAATTGGACAGTCAACTAACTTTAAATATGGCCAATTTGGTCGCAGTATGGCCAATCAGTGTTGCCTACCCTTCCTACAACAAATATACCAAATATATACCAAATTTACATTTATAACAAAAACATAAGGTTATTTTTTCAAGCCTTTTTATTGTTTCGCGTAAATGATTAACAGTTGCGTTGTGTAGTGCCATCATACGAGATGCTGTAAGCTCAATTTCTACTTTTTTTGTAGTTTAGCAGTGACAGATTTAATTAAGCACTAGAAAATTTATCCTTGCAACACAATGCATTTTCGTTGGATTGCTTTTGTTGTCCAGAATATTATGCTCTGTAACAGTTGGCAATTATCTTTTTGCACAGTTTGAGTTTAGCAGAAGTGATACACAACACCAGCTGAATACTTCTGTTGCAAGCCAGTCCAGCTCTATCTGCCACTCTTTGCTAAATCTTCTGCCACTCTCGTTACGCAGCTGAGCTTTCCCACATTTGAATGCATCGTGATCCCCTGTCTAAATAAAAGCGCATACCTACGTTAAATTTTAGCCAAGTTCACTTTTTTCAGAACATCTCAGCTCTCTTCCAATCTCGCTTTCCGCTTACCCAAAGTGCATGCTTACTCCCATGTCAAGCAAAATCGCTAAACTTTTTATTAAGCCTATATGGCTTCAACACCACTTACTTAGCATTTCCATTCCACTTGTCCACTGTCGGTTTATGTTTTCGTTTTGTATCAACCAAATACACTGTTTTACAATCTCAACTAAACCCTCTGACAAAAATATACCTATTATAGATCAAATTTTTCGTGTATAGCGAATCAAAAAATCATATACCAAGCACTTTGAAAATATACCAAATTTGAATATTGGGCAACACTACTACACCCGTTGGCGACACTGCGGCCAATCTGGCAACCTTGGTCTGAGAAAAGCAAAAGTCACGAGACCTGGCAAGTTTTCAAAGTGATCAACATAGAAATAAAAACGTGCTGTCAACAAGACAAAATCCTTCCAATCAAATGTAGTAAGTGGAACAATGATTTTGCACCAGAGGTGGCGGAGGGCGACACATCATCAGGTTCCGATTCCGCTACATTTTCAAAATTTTTGATTCCAGATCTGGGTCGGAGGACGAAAAGTTTTCAAATTTTAGAAACCGAGTCCTGTTCAGACTCCGGCTTACATCGATGCAACCGATATTCATCAATTTTTTTCTTATAAAAGATAATTATAATGACCATCCAGGCCAGAGGTGATCGGAGTCACTTTTTGTGGACCCACCTTCAGTTCTAAAAAAAGGGCTCCAGCTCCTGCTCCAGAACTCTTTGGAAATTTACACTCCAACTCCTGTTTGCACTCCGAAAACTTGAAGGCAATGCTTACCTGTTACAGCTATATTTGTAAAGCCACAACAGTGACCCACACCAAGCGAATCTATCGCAATTTATTGCGTAAGGAAACTAGTTTCGTGTATTACACATCTTCAGTCCTTATTCAATTTGAATAAGGACTGAAGATGTGTAATACAGAAGACTGAAGATGTGTAATACACGAAACTAGTTTCCTTACGCAATAAATTGCGATAGATTCGCTTGGTGTGGGTCACTGTTGTGGCTTTACAAATATTGCTGAATGATACGTACAAGCTGAATCATTGCAAGGCGATGGGAGCAAAACTAGGCAGGAGATTCCTCAAACAGCCGGCTGAAAAGCTCAAGGCGGTTTTTGTTGCTGTTACAGCTATTTTACCATTACGCAATATGGATTAGTTATGCCATTGGTTTAGAGCTGGCAAGCAGTCAGTGGCTTCATGTCTACATTTCATGATTATTGATTGCCAGGTTAAACTCTAATTGACTGTAAACCCTAATCCGTTGTATCTTTGTGTGTCATATTGTCATTTGACAAATTCAACCAATCGTGTTCAATCAAAGGCAAAACAAAGGCCTGCACAGTTTTTCACTCATGAGGCAAAAAAAGACCCAACCAACTTGAAAGCAAGAAATAGAAATATATGTTGTTGACGCCTGAACAACACCTCACTGAACTCCTTCAGTTCTAACCTGAACCAAATCTAGTTGAACTTATTCATTTTTTTAACTCTTTGTGCTTTAAATCGCAAGCACAATTAGCCTGTTAACATGGCGCATTTCATTGTGGCCAAATTGAGGCTTTTGGTCGATTGTGGCTTTTCATTTGGTGAGTCACGCTTAAGATTGTGGCTTTCAGTGGCCCTGTTGGCAGAGATGAGCACGAATCAGGACTGGGTCAGAATGGATCAGGTCTGAAGTCAATATTGGACGGATAAATACTGGATGGGACTGCAATTCTTTTGAAAATTGGCAGATCAGGACTGCATCGGACTGTGAGAATTTATGTTGTTTTGATACGATTATTCCAACTGCATCAAAAGATTAGTTATAATGTGATTTTAGAGATTTGTTAAATGGTTGTGTATATTTTGCCATCAATGGCAAAAGCTCTGCTGGGATTATTTTGCTATGCACCCACCTTTGGCCAGACTCCACAATCATATATAGCGTTGAGTTCGCGTTACAAGAAGCAAGGTGAACGCAGTCGAGGTATTAGTTTCTATGCCTGCTGTGGGAGTTTTAAGTACCGGCAGTTCTACTCAGCCTTTGCTTTGGCTAGCTGGAAGAGATCACACCTTTGATGGAAGAGCTTTTCATGCAGGCCTACTTTTTCAAAAGTTTCGGGTTTGGGTTTATGGTTGATATTTAGAATGTAGGGCAGGGTTTTTCAAACTTTTTCCTGTGGCGGAACCCATGGCAAATGTTGATGTTGCTCATGGAACCCCAGGGGCGGCCCTGGCAAGTGCAGGGTCCAATGCAAAACTTAGGCACGGGGCTCCTGCGAGCAGGGGTGTTAGGATGTCATTCTGCTCAGTCAACCGTGGTACAACCTTCTTATGAAGATGATTCAGCAGACAACAGTTATTAACCTTTTTTGGTCTATAGTTTCCCACTAAGGCCAATCAACAAATTTGCATTTCCCCTGGATATTTACAGTTGATGTTTTACGGAACGCTATTTATCCAAGAGTAGCTACTGTTGCAACCTCTCCGCTAGCGTTGCATTGAATGTGCGAGTCACCACAAACGGGATGTGCACGAAGAATAACACCCATATGTATGTGGCATGAACAAGCAATAAGAGAGTGATCGCGGCGTGTGATCTCTATTGTTGCTTGCTGCCACAGTGTGAAGCTCTGCACACTTGCAACTCGGGCCTACCGATCGCAACAATATAGTGCTGTGACCAGGATGTGAAGGTCGTGCCAGGCGCAACCTACACAAAAGGAACATGCGATCGGTGCGGTTCATTCTAAAATAGAGGGATGTTGTTGCAACCCTCCGCTGTCATTGCATTGAATGTGTGATTCACCACGAAGGGGATGTGCGCGAAGAATAACACCCATATATATGTGGCGCGAACAAGCAATGATAGAGTGATCGCAGCATGTGATATCTATTGTTGCTTGCTGCACAATGTGAAGCTTTGCACACTTGCCGCTCGAGCTTTCCGATCGCAACACAACCAGTTTTGTGGTTAGCTTCGCATAGTGAACAACAAAATTAACCCTTTCAGTCCAGCGAAAGCCACAAATCTTGCAGAAATTTGCAATCCTATAACTCGACAGGCGATTGAGCTAGAGAGCTATCCAACCCATCCACAAATTCAGCAAGTCTTGTGGTCAAAATAAAAAAAAAAACGTTTTTCGTTTTCGGTCGGGGGATTTCTGTAGGCGACGTCACAAAGAAATCATGTTTGGGAAACTTTGGCCACCTTAGGCCGGCCCTGGGCTCCAACTCATTGACCCACTGTTTTGGTTCAAAGTTTTGTTGAAAACTAGGTCAAAATCTGCGTCTATAGACCCCTAGATTGACTTGCTAGCATATCTGTAGCCAAATTTATGGGTCAAAAACCCAGTTTTTGGCCTAATTCAAAACTTTTCAGAAAAGGCATAATTTTTTTGGCCAGCCATAACTCGGCGGCAGCAGATTGAGCTATAGAGCTGTTCAAACCCCGTAATGACTAGTAGCGTTGTGTAGTTTAGAATAAAAAAAAAATTTCAAAATTTGGTTGGGGAGTTTTGGGCCAATGGGATCATTACAGGGGCATGTTTTTTGGTTAATTATATGACGTCATCATCCCATCCCACGCGCCAATATTTTGGCTAGCAGTATTTTTGGATTCTAGGGCAGAATACGTATTTTTAGAGCCCTTGATTGAGGTTCTAGCGTTTCTGGTTCAAAAGTTAGGCCAAAAAACAGCTAATTGGTAAGGGGGTTTTCTCAATACTTTTGAGGGATTTCCCAAATTAATTTTAAGGTTTTTTGGCCCTAATCTTGGAACCAGGAATGCTAAAAACCCGTTCGGACCCTTCAAAGTCCCGAATAGCAACTAAAAACAGCTAAACTCAAAAAAATTTATGTCATTGAAATGGCTCCTGCGGGTCTTAAAGGGAGGTCGGACAAAAATGCTGACGTCAGCAAAAAATAACATAAACATCATATCAATATATAAGCATTAAAAAAACAGACACCCTAAACTAAAACGTTTTTTTTTTTTTTTGCAAACTACATACCTTCACGAGTCTTTAGAGGGTTTTAACAGCTCTCTAGCTCAATCCGACGGCGAGTTATTGCCTGCGGTGAAATGCCCCCAAGTGTGACTTTTGAGGGAGCAAAATTTTGGTCAATTTTTGGTCTATGAGCCATAATTTTCGCTCCCGATATGCTAGAAAGTCAATCACAAGCTCTATAGACGCCGATTTTGACCTAGTTTACAGCTAAACTGTGAGTCCAAAAAATAGCTCATTGGGACGGCGCCCAGGGCCAGGAAAAGATGGCCAAAATAACACGAAAACACCAAAACACCCCTACTTTTGACGTTCCCCCCAGAAAAGCTCAAACCCAAAACGAAAAATTTTTATTTCGATTTTGACTACAAGACTTCCTGAATCCGTAGAGGGTGTGAACAGCTCTCTAGCTCAATCGCCTGGCGAGTTATAGGATTGCAAAGCTCTGCAAGAAAAGTGGAGCACGCGGGACTGAAAGGGTAACACTTTTGATTCCGATGACGTCCAGGGACGTAAGCAGAATCGATTCCACGGGTATGGAGACGTCCTGGGACGTTTTTTCTAGTAACACGGGACAAGGGCGTCAATCGGGATTAAATTGGATTAACTCAGCGGGACGTCCCTGCGACCAAGGTCGTGGCAGCCGCCCAGCTTTCGCACCTACCAGCCTGTCTGTCTTTCTCTACTGGTGCAGTGAGTTGATTTTTGTTCAGACAGCCTTCCAGCAAAGTAGCCTACCTCGGAATATTGAGTGGTTTGTTTTCAAAATATTCTTCTATAAATGGATGACTATCCAAGGGTAAAAAAACGATTCACAAATCATCGATATACAGATGCCGGTTTCCCGTCGATTCATAAATCACAGTTATGCCAAAGACAGACGCCAGTTTCCAATCGTCTAAGAAATGATGCATTTTAGCGGTACCAACCTCCAATCGATTCATGAAACCTATAAGATATACAAACCCTAGTTTCCAATCGATTTATAGATCATTTCAGATGTACAGAACCCAGTTTCCGATCGATTCATAAATCTTGGATATACAGAGGTCAGTTTGCAATCGACTTATAAATCATGTACTGTATATGGGAGGCAGGGCTCCAATCGATTCATAAATCATATTAGATATACAGACCGCAGTTTCCAATCGATTCATAAATCATAGATATGCAGAGGTCGGTTTCCAAAGTTACTGACTGCATTCAAATGAATAAATTTCTTGGTGATGCACAATACAGGGATAAAAATTTTGCGAGTTCAATTCAAATCGAATTCAGACGCAAGACCATTGCATTTTGCCTGATCTCCTTCTTTCATACTCATACTTGTCGAATTGACGCTTGCTATACAAACAGCTTGTATTTCTGTTTTGGTACACTTCTGCAGATTACAAATAAAAACAGGTTGTGGTATGCATTCAAATTGTTTATAACGCAAGACAGTATCATTCAACCAGTTTTTGCAACACTGATAAAGGCCAATGGCCAAAATGGAAACTATCTCCTTCTTACTTCAACTTCTAGACTCATATTAGACAGTTTGATAGTCTGTCAATAATGTGTATATTTCTTTGCGTGTATTTTCAGCAAGGACATCTTGGAATTCAATGCATAGATTTTCTTGTGCAAGCACTCCGTGAAAATCAAAATGCAAACAAACACAAACTCAAAATTCAAAAATGTCTTTATTATTTTCAAATCAGTGCAATCGCAGTGCATTCATGTGTTTCGACATTGACTGTTTTGCTATTTTTATCCGAGTTGTTATTTTTGAAAGTTGGTCTGAATTATGGTACACAGTTTTGCTTGGATCATATACTCAGTTTGTTTGGGTCATATACACAGTTGTGCTTGGATCATATTACATTTGCTTGGGGCATTTGAGTTACCTTGATGCAAAACAAATGATTTAAAAAAAAAAAACTTTTTTCAATATTTCCGCAAAAACCTATTTACATCTGTACGGATCAAATGATGACATATGTTGACCACACACCTAAGCTTTTCAGAAAGAGCCCACAAATCAAAAAATGGTCCTGAATAAGAAAATCCGAGTCGGGTAACCACGCATAAGCAGAAGACTAAGCAAAAGCTCTCATTTCAGCCACGCAGCCTGAACTGCAACAGACTAAGCTTCGCGATTTTTCCTACTGTTGCTTGCTATATAAAAACTTGTTGGAAATAAAAACCAACCAAGCAAAGTTTGCTTATTTATTCACACACATCTTTTCAAATATTGTACATAGGCTAATGTCACATAGCGTACTGTCTTTCCAGTTGCATGCTTCATGTAAACGAAGAATGCAAAGCGTAAGTTAGCTCATATCCGAGTTTACATCGTGATTTTTGTTATACTTGCTGCCTAAATTGCGTTGGAGTCCAAGCGCAAGGATCAAGGAAGACAAAAACAAGCAAGGTTTTTATTTGCACACTTTTCTTTTGATGTTTTTCCGAATCTTTCTACTTTCATTATGCTTGGGCGTACACAGCCAGCATTTCGACATTCCCTCTTGATGCTTGTCTAATAAAACTACTTGGAGTTGGTGTGCAAACAAGCAACAGCAACACACGCATAATATTTTTTACATTCATAAACACTTTCACAATTCTGGGGGCTCTTTTCAAATACTACATTTCGATGCTGCATGGTTCATGTGAAAAAGATTGCAATGTGTGCGTTAGTCTATAGCGGAGAATACATGGCAATTTTTCATGCTGATACTTGTCGCCTAAAGTGCAGTGGAATTCCATGGCAAAACCAACAGTCATGCAACAAGGAAGATTTTTATACGCAAACTTTTCCTTGGATTGTTTTTTCAAATGTTTGCACTTTTGAAAATACTTTTGAAAGTTCACGAGATGTGCGCGCAGAGTGCAAGCTTGTCGATATTTCCTACAGAGGCTTTTCTACTAAAACTAGTTGGAATTGACGTGCAACAAGCAGAAGTCACAAGAAAGCATATGTTCAAACACATGTTTGCAATTTTTGGTGCATCTGTAAAATCATTCTACTTTTCATGATGTTTGTAAATGTTATGTAAGGTATGGGCGCAGATAGAATGCTTCTTACTGACTGCTATTCACTGAAACTAATTGGAACGGCTAACAGCACCAGTGCAGAAAACGAGACAGCGCGGGTTTCTAAAGCTGTCGCTGGTGCGAAATTTGGGTCAACCTTTGTTGCGAGGACGTCGTGCTTTGTACATCCTGAGGAACAATTGGGACTGCACAAATAGAGTGGCTACAGATCACCACACAGCGAAAATTCAGTAAAAAGTGCTGTGGTCAAACTTGTCTCTCTGTTCGTCACCATTCATTTCAATCACAGTATACATTCATACATTTTCGGCATTGAAATGTTGCTATTTTTGTTGAGCTAAGTGATACTTTTAGAAATTTAGTCTCATTCACGCCTGTCAGTTGCGTCTACATCACCACAATTGCGTGGGACAGTTTGAAATCTATCATCAGTATTGCCTAACAACTACCATTATGCAGATACTGTGGCACCTCTCAAAGCTAAAACCGAGAATATGCTTTGCGTTTATGCTTGTCATATCGAATGCTTTGAAATCGAAATGCAGGTTTCAAAGCTCAGATTACGAACACAAAATGTTGCTGGTTGCACTGAAGCAAATTTGTAATGCATATTGAATATGCAAAATAAATACAGAAATTCCCCCGTTTTCATTCATATCGAGCGCAAGACCATAATATATATGCAAGTGCTTGCCTTGGTGGTGTATACCTGGGCTGAAAATTTGCATAGCGTAACCAGGGGGTCGAAAGGGGCCATACCCTCCCCGAAATTTTTAGAAAGTATAGTCATATTGTGCTTTGAGATGCGTTTTTCTAGACAAAATAGTGTTTTTTGCCCCCCCCCAATTTTTGCTCTGGCTACGCCACTGATTGCAATTGCAGTTAGCACAATCGAAGGACATTCATATTTTTCGACATTGAGTTTTTATTTGTTTTGTTGAAGTGATCTTTCTTATAGTTGATCGTGTTCATGCCGGTCTGTTGTGCTTGCATTGATATTGCATTTGCTTGGTTCTCCCTGATTTATTTTTGTGCAGAACAAATCATTTTGGTGAATTTTTTCTCAATAGTGCAGAGTCTTCAAAACGTATAAACCAATCTAGGTGTACCGTACACATGCCGACATGTATATTGATCACATACCTTAGCTTTTCAGAAAGGGCCTACACTAAAAAAATAATGTCCTCAATAAAAAAATTCGAGTCGTGAGACAACGCAGAAGGAACAGCTCTGGTTTCAGCCACGCAGGCTAAAGTACTGCAAAGCAAACTTCGCGTTTCTTGTCTTCGAAACGGGTTGGAATTGAAGTTCAAAACACATGACAATCGAAAATGTAAAAAAAACTTTTGTCTTCACACATTTTTTTGTAATTTTTATGGGTTTCCTTCGACCACTGAATTTTGACTTTGCATGTTTCATGTGAAGATGCGCAGGCTAGCCTATAGCAGTGCTCATGTAACTATTTTCCTTACTGCTAACGCCAATGTTTGTTGGAATTCAAGCGCAAGGACCAAGAAATACAAACAGAAGCAATATTTTTCAACTGCGCACATTTCATTGAGTCATTGCAAGTGTTTTTAGTTTTCATGATGCTCGTGAACGTTGTGTGAGGTGTGTGCTGACACAGCAAGTTCTTCGATATTTCCTACTGATCCTTGTCTGCTAAAAACCAACTGGATTTGATGTGCAAACTACCGGAAATCACGCAAGAGAATATGTTTTACATTCACATAATTCTTCTTGCGATTCTGAGTGGGTCTTTGCAAATGTTGTATTTCGACTTTGCACGTTTCATGTAAACGAAAAATCGAGAGTGCAACACGTAAGCTAACCCAAAGCAAAGCATATTTCACTTTTCTTACTAATGCTTGTTGCCTAAAGTGCGTTGGATTTCAATTTCACAGGCAAGAATTATAAAAATAAGTAATGGTTTTTGTTTGCAAACGCTATCTTGGAAGATTTTCATATATTTACAATCGTGGGTAGATCTTCTGAAATGTTTCGACTGTGCATGTTTCATGTCAAAAAAGGTGCAATGCCTAGGCTGAGCTATGGCCGAGGAAGAGCATACTTCACAATAAATCTTACCGACTCTTACTGACTATTGTGCCAGTTATATGACCAATAAGGCCCGTGGTTGCTAAATTTGTGACAACAGCGCATGGAGCACCACCAGTATTGAGCAACATTTACTTTGATTCTGTGTTGAATCCCTAGTTCTATTTCGCCATAGGTAGGCTCCTTCACGTGACTGAAAAGTGAAATATTATTGAAAAACATGTTTCCATGTGTCTACGTTTTTCGTTTCTGTTGCATGTAACACTTCAAGCTTCGACCACAATACAATCTTGATCTTCACCCGACTGTGAACAAAGGCTACTGGCCATATGCTTCATTTTTTACCATTTGGTGTTTTTGCTTTTGGTACCCATTGCGTTTTTCGGGCGGAAATTACCTATTGCCTTTGAAATAATAAAGTGTATTCGACATCCAACAAGTAAGAATTTCAGGTTCAGCTGAGCTTCATAATTATTGCTGACTTATTCAGATACGTGACCGTGCTCCCAAAACGTTTCAACATGCCTCAGTGATAGCGATGAAAAGTTTTTTGCATTTTAGGCTGGGGTTCTGACGGTGTTAGCATTATTTAGAGACGTTAGCAAGCCTTTACCAGAACGGAATTATATATTTTTATGAGCGAAATATTGTGCAGTATGAGTTAGTAGTAGGTAAATGAATAGGCTACTTCGAATTCAACCCTGATTCAGCTTAGTTTTCTATGGACAATTTTGGTGGAATTCGTGTCATATTTTTGTGAAGTTACCTTGTATTCCACAACCTAAATTTTTTGGAACAATTATGAATGTTACTGATCGCTTTGTAATAGAAATATTACTGCATACTTTGCTGGATGTTAGGTTAAAAGGCACGCAGGCAAGCGCACCAGTAATGCACGCATTGATGTGGCCTGTCCGAGAGCGAAAACTCTCGCGCGTACGATGGCGGTGCCGCGACCTTGTTCGGGCGGACGTCATTCTGTGTTAATCCGAGTTAACCCTGATTGACGTTTCAGAGTCCGCCAGCTTCGAAAAATAGTCCGGTTTCAGCTAACAACTGAACTCGGGAATTAAATCGCAAGTGTTAAATGTGCGATTCACCATGAACAGGACGTGCAGGAAGATCAACATCCATGTATATATGTGGCGTGAACACAGTCCCGTCGCCACGGGGGCTTTGGTGGGCTAATCCCCCCAAACAAAACTTTAAGCCCACCAAAGTGAACACTACAAATCAGGAGTTTTTGCCAAATTTTAGGATGTCAATTCCCCCTGGACAAACGTAAAGCCCCCTATTAAAGATTTTCTGGCTACGGTTCTGCGTGAACACACAATAATAATGTAGTGATCTCCTCGGGTGATCTCTATTGTTGCTTGCTTCCACAGTGTGAAGCTTTGTGCACTTGCTGCTCGGGCTTTCTGATGGCAATACTGAAAACATACTTCCTTGTCTTTCGTATGCTCAATAAATGAGAATGACCGGAGATGAAGATGTACTTGGATTTGGATTTAAATTTTGCAACATTCCAATATATCAATGGTTTTGGATGTTATTTTTTTTGCTTAACAAGATTTGGGTGGGAAGTGATGAAATTCTTCTGAAATTCTCACAACTTTCAGTTCAGTTTTGGACTGCAGGTTACTGTATGATTAAGAATCCGTCAGATTGTTTGTTGTGTTTATTTAAAACAAGTTTTCACGCATCGGTACTAACAAAGCGAATACAACGTTTCGGTGTCATGTGACAAATTGAAATGAGTGCAAAGCGCAATTTTTTGTAACTTTAGTCTGCATACATACACAAAGACAGAGATATGAAATTTTTTGTTGAACGCTGGACAAAAAGTTGTCTAATCTGCATTTGAAGCAACACGGTTTATCGGAACTTATTTGTATTTCTGTCCTTCTTTGCCAGTGACGGGGTCTCGAGACTCGTCTCAAGACCCATTTTTGCGAGTCTGTGTCTCGAAGGTTTTAGGCCTCGTTTAAGTCTCGAAGGTTACAAGTCTCAGTCAGAAGCCTATTTTCTTGAGACTGTGAATATCGCAAAGAAATGACTTTGTAAAACTTAAGTAATTTAACGAGTTTTTATCTGTTGCATTTGCAGGCAAGCAGCGAGCAAAACAAGTCGAAAAAATGGCAGAACTTCGAAAAAAATTCAATTTATGAGTGACGAGGACTTTTGAAAAATTTGGGCAAAATTCACAAATTTTGAGGTCTCGAGTCTCCATCTCGTTCTCGAGTTTTAAGTCTCGAGTCTTGGTCTCGAAATATTTGATAGTCTCGGTCTTGAAGTTTCAACCAAGTCTCGGTCTCGAAGATTACGTTATGGAGTATATGGTTGTTCTTTATTAATTTTTTTTGCGTTTTTAATAATGATGACCTCAAATTTCGAGTTGTTCTTTTAACAAAATCGTTTTCTGTGGAAGGTCGCATCCAACAGAAAAGTGGTGCTCGGAAAGCCGAAAAGAGCTGATCACTTTGGTTGAATGTTTTTTTGTCAATTGTTTTCAGAAAGATTCAGTCATTGCGGTAGTTGTGCTGAATGTCTTTTGCCGATGATTTTGCTGGCATCACTCGAAATGCTGACAGCGGTGTGAATAAGACTCAGGAAAAAGAGTATCATTGTAAGTTACCGTGCAAATAGTATACTTATGCTGTAAAAAATAGCCTAGCAGCTACTGCAAATGCAGTGGTTCCGAAACTTTTTCTCATCACGATCACGTACCATTTGAGCGACCCATACTGTCACCACGTACCACCTTGCTCCAGGAAAACTCATTATACCAAATCATTGGATCAAAAGTTTGGAAAACTGGAATTGACACAAATGCAACATGTGAAGATAGATTAGATATAAATGGCTGTGACATTGTGAGGAATTAAATAATTCAATGGCCATTTTTGAAGGAAGTGACTACGGATATGCCTGGCCTGATTCAATCAAATAAAACTAAAAGGGTCAGTTTGTCATTCAAACAGTGTGGGTCTTGTGGTGTAGCGGATATGCGATACGGCCGCCATGCCGGGTTTTCGGTTCAACTCTCACCTTGCTGACTTCACTTTTTTTAACTTTTTTTTTACATGTTACCTTTGCGGGTTAAGGTTAGGATTATAGTTGGGTAAAGACTACGGTTAGCGATAAGGTTACGGTTAGGTTTAGGGTTTATCTTTTACGTTTATTTCGTTTCTATTAAGCCTACTACACTCTCGTCGTGCGTTACTGTTGCGTCACAGGTGGCGTATTAATAAGTTTTCAAATTTCAAGATCCACAGGCGTATCTATAGCCACTGCCTAAACAGAAAGTAATATGCCTATTCGCGCACCACGTTGAAGGCCTTCGCTGCAAAGGCTTTACTTTGTGTACCACTAGTAGACTAGTGGTGTGCATACCACAGTTGGGAACCATTGCTGTAATGGCTTCCGGATAACAGTAAACGGAGGGCCAGGCGGGCTGGAAGGCCGTGTTGGCAAATGAAAAACATGAATTTTCCATGGGCAGGCGAGCTGCACAGAAGGGCGGGCCAGCAAGCTACACAACAGGACAGGCCAGTGAGCTGCACATTTAACCTGGCCTACGGAAAAGGG
>Ga0210059_1007775_pt1 | contig 16987 bp, 8 predicted proteins | sample Ectturendosymbi2_FD_188042 | JGI IMG/M metagenome (GOLD analysis project Ga0210059, IMG submission 188042) | Ecteinascidia turbinata endosymbiont from Florida, USA - Sample 2 (SPAdes) (version 2) | ecosystem: Host-associated > Tunicates > Ascidians > Unclassified | place: Key West, Florida...
CTATCGTTACACCTCTGACACTCGGTCAAACGCCGCTGCGGAAAACCATGCAGTGAGGTGATTATTAACAAATTTTTTACGTGCAGTTACGCTCACCAGCATTTTGTGTAGCTTGTCGCTTGGGACGAGAATGCTTATCGTCAGAGAAAAGAATTTCCTCAACGTCCACTCCCAATCTTTTGTCCTTTGAAAATCGTACCAGCTGGTGCAGAAAGCTGTTAAAACGACCGCGTCTTCGTTCCAACTGTCGAGTATGTTTTTCTGAACTTAGCAATCGGTGCTCCGCTGCTAAGTTTGCCAGAGAAAGTTTGTCCTTTGCTTCCGGTTGTTTGACTGTGCCCATCACGTCCACAAAACATACCACCACCGCCAAACAAACAGCACTTTTCCAAACACTTAACACGGTGCATTCACCCATTATTTTGAATTAACACTTTATTCCTTACCTGTTAACCTGTACTTTCAAAAGTGCATCAAGAAGTGGGTGTAAAACTTTCGGCAGGCTTTGGAGCTTCTTGTTTTGCGTCAGTGCTCATAAACAAGAAATTTGCGAACAATATTATCCTGCAAGCTATGTTGCAGTGTACAACACTAGACTAGTTTCGGATGTTGTCTGGTTTGATCTTGCCGCGTGCACCATTGTTACATCTAGCCTATTTTCCGCTGAACCTCGATACCATTTCGCTGTGCGGTGACCTATCATAGTAACGAAAATAATATTTTTTCCGTCCTCCATTTATATGCACGCTAAGCTAGGTGAAGACTGCCATTTCTAGTTAATAAGAAACGCTGCGTTGCATTTAATTCAGTTCTCACACAGTCTGGAGAAAAAACGTATCGCTCTCTCACGTTTGAGGCGTTCCTGCTCATTGTTACATAATAATCGACAGTTATGTTGCTTGCGTTGCCCGTTTATTGGCCGCACCTTCAAAAATCAGCAAACGGTCGTCATAGTTGAGAATTGTCTCAATTGCGCAGAGGGTAGTTTATCTACTGCGCGATCAAAAAATTCGTATTTTTTCCCAGTCAGCATTGCTGGAAGTTTACATGCTTCATTCAGATAAAACTGTCACCATACTGTAGCCGAGGATCCGAAGAGAATCAATTGTAGTTAAACCCTTAAACGCTTGAACGTGACGTTACTAACCCAGACGAAAATTCAAAAGCACCTTTAACCCATACCTTGGTGCACTAATATCACCCTGTATGTATTCTTCAAGTTGCTTATGAGCACTGAGTTGAGTTCATTGGCGCAAACATTAGACCATTTCAGCATGGAAATTAAAGCTTAAGCGCTGGGACACTGAAAAAAAACTTCAAACAGGTTGTCTCATCGGGCACCCCTCGACAGGTTCACGATGGCCGAATTATTGGGAATTTAATAGAGTTATAATAAATATCACGGCCAAAGCAAACGATACAACTGACATCTTGCAAACGTTTCGATAACTACTGTTATCATCCTCAGTGCATAGCTTCTTTTGCTGTTGTATCGTTCAGTTGTATCGTTTGCTTTGGCCGTGATATTTATTATAAGGCTATTCAGCACTTCCGTTTTTCGTGTACCAAAGTTAATAGAGTTACATTTTCGAAATGGGTTGCAGTCTGCTTGATGAATAACACAGCTTTCATAAACACGAAATAAAGGGCCGCTGACGACCCAATTAGGTAATACTACTAAAACGCATATGGGTCACTAGTGACTGATTTAGGTAATAATAAGTGGCGATTAGCTTAGGATTAAAGATCTTCAGAAGCCACGCCTAACGTAAGGATTGGGTGTGGGCAGAGTTTGAACATGATTACGGCATTGGGCGGGCCAAAGCAATTATAAAGATTAAAAACGTAAGGCTGTGCCGTATACAGTCCTATTTCTACATTGTTGGCAGCTGAAAATAGACGTGACTCTACTTCTACAAATTTATATTTTAAGAAACTTATCGTTGAAAATCTGCGAAACCATCGCCGCAGCTATACTGTACTTACAAGAAACTGGGTTTCACTTGCGCAGTATTGAATATCACTTAAATTCAAATAGAAGTGGACTTTAAATTGTGAAACAATTACTTAGCACAAAGAAACTACTTATTGTAAAAGCATGCACCTGTATATCGTGTTTTCATTTGTAAAACTTACGACAGTTTAATTTGAGAAGCAAACTTGGTTTCGCGTATGGTATCATCCATATACTTGGTTTGGTTTCGCGTATAGTATCATCCATATATTGTTGAACAACACTTATATTTACCAACACGGGTGTTTATAAGTTCTTCCGTTGTTTCACAAAAAAATGGCACAGCAATCACGTTTTCACAGTTCTTCTATTTTTTGTCGTCATTTTCAAACCTTGGAAGAACTAATCATTTCAACTTTTTGAGTGGATTAGATTTTTAAAGATTACATAAAAGAAATACGAAAACACTGGTTATTGCGAGCAGCAAAGGCCCAAACAAAAGCTTTCCCCGTTCTGGCCAAGTGCTCAGCAACAACGCGTCGCATTGCTTGAAATCTCTTGCCTTCGGCAATGACTAAAGTTTAATAAAGACAAAATAGCGAATGTTCGCGACAGTGTTTTGCCACATGGTGAAGTACATCATTCTGTCAGTCTTACAAACAGCTACAACTGTACTCTCTACTGCTCTAAACATTAAACTGTCGCCCACCAGCAAAATCTGCACGCACCGTCGCTACGTCTTCGTTGATGCGCATAGTCAGACCAAAATGAAGCAAGTTCTGTAAGACCTCGCAGCTTTGATCAAGCGCTTAATGCCAGACCTGCACTTGTATTTTGTCATTTTCAAGTACTGCTTTAGCAGCTCGATTTGTACTTCGTGTTTGCCAGTAAGAGAAAGAATTCTTTGAGTCAAAGAAAAATGCTCGACATAGTTTAGTTTCCCATCTTTTTTTTAAGTGAAAACGTTTCTTAGACTTACTAGCCTCGGGACACCAAAATTATGTCTTAACTGTTTTCATTTTTGCTGCTTTCATGGTTTATTGTAATTACGTGAGTCTAAAACCAAAAAATGGCATAATAGGAAGTCTGCCTTTCCGAACAAACTATTGTCGCTGTGCAGGTCTGGAAAAGGATGGTTTTGGGGTGTTGCCGACAGCTGAAAATAAATGTGACCTTGCGTAAGATACGAAAAAGGCGATTAATTTTAGAGAAAAATGCAACAAACAACCTGAAACGAATTATCGTTTTAAGTGGCTTTCGCCGTTCTTAAAGGTTAAAGGTGGTGCCATGAATATAGCTGCGCCTCTCGCGTGTAAAAAAGCTTAACAAAAAGCATGTACCATTCCCTGGCGATGACAGAGGGCTTGTTACCTTATCATATTGTACGGGGCCGGACAAGTCGATTCATATGAAGCCTTTGCATTTTTGACAAAGCGTAGCTTCGATAAGCTTCTCTATTCCCAGCGGTGATTTCAGTTGCTTTTATATCGATTCATGCTCTGTGATATAAAATGGCAAGCCTAAAACATGCCGAGTAAGAATTTGCTTTAATCAGGGAGTTTATTAAAGCAAAAAGTACTGTAGATAAAAGCTTGCTTTTTGTACTGGAACAAAAACATTTACTGCAACTCTTATCGACAAGCAAGGGAAAATAAACAAAATTTTAAAATGCCTGTCAAAAAACAAAATAAGTGTTTAAAACGGAAAACAACCAAGCAATAGTAAATATTGATAAACCTTTTTCTGTTAATTTCACACAGCAACATTAGCTTTATTATTGTTGGATCTGAAACATTTTCGGATTCTAATTAATTAAACATGGATAGATTTTTCAAAAATCTAGCACTTTTTAACCATTGCTTTAGTTCAGTTATGCCGCGCTGTTGATGCGGAAAAAGAAGCAATTCGCAAAAAGAATCAAAGCAATCCACTACGTCATAATCCACATGTCCTCCTTTTCAGTCTGCAGCAATTTTTCTTTGCAGCATTGAAGCAGGAGCTGTGAAACTGTTTTTAAGGTATCTAACTATTTCTTTCACACTAACCTTAGTTTTAATTATTTCCTGAAAATGCCATTTCTAGATCTTTCACATTTCTGCCTACCTCCCCTCACGCTATTTAGCCTGTTCTATACAGAATCTATTATCGTGTCTTCATCCCATGAAACTTCACAAATGTAGCAGTTGATGAGTCATACAGCAGCCACTCCTCGTCGCAGTCACTTCATTAATTCTTCATCACTGTTTCTGATTAACAATACCTAAACTAGAATTTGCTGAAGTTGAATACCATCATTATGTGCTCACAGCACAGTATAGGGCTCAGTGCCATGGCGTAGTGACGCGAGGACCTCGAAAAGAAGGTTTTCGTGGGTCTGTTTGGTGAAAAACTAAACAGGGTCATCCAATTTCACTGCCCCCCTGCATGTGGCATTTGGCCACTTTAGCCACGGCTGTTTAGAGGCTATAGACATTAGACATGTACGTGATGCGATGTATTTGGATGACCAGTTTTGTTGGAATCCTATGGGATGGTCTGTCACAAGTTGCCATTAAATGGGGCAGTAAAAGGTGTCTCATAAACAAACCTGAATGTTTTGCATAATTCCGGGATACTTTATGGTGGAAAGATTTAGCAGCCAATAGCAATTTTCAAATTAATTACAAAAATTTTTGACAATCTTTTGTAAGCAAATTAAGGTAATATCCAGTCGTGCTATCAGCTAAACAGCCGTAACTTCAACAAATGTAAAAACACTTGACAATTTCAAAGGTTTTGAAGCCAATTTTGAGCGACAAATGGCTAAAGATGAAAACGTATCACCTTCTACCAGTTTTTTAATTTTGGCACACTCTTCAGAATTCTTGCCCTTTTCGGCACGTTGGGGCAGCTAGTTGCGCTCTAATAAGCCTGTTTCATTCCTATTTTTAATTTAAATCTCAACTTTCCCGAGTGGCAACGTCAACTTCGACAGAAACGCAACACATTATGAAGATTATCAATGATCTGTTTTCTTATCGCTACTTCTCGTTGTTGTATGTACATCTACCAACTTTCAATGTTTTGTATCTTTGTTGCTGGTGACACTGTTTTTCACCATTCATCTAGTTATCCAATTAAGTTGCACCAAACTTAGGCAGATAAGCTTCAAAATTTGATTTTTTTTGTAAATCATGGTATATAATCGTCAGTGCTGATAACCGTTTAAAATATCAAAGAGCAAACTTTTAAAATATCACAAAGATTGACCCCACCATCAACGACGCCTTGCGAATTGTGACTGGATGCCTGCGTCCTACACCAGCGGACAACCTACTAATCCTCGCAGGCATCCAGCCTGCTGAGCTTCATCGCAGAGGAGCCACACTATCCCTAGGACGCAGTGCCATGGAGCCTGGACACCTGCTACACTCAGCGCTCATCTGTCCATCGGGTGCAAACGCACGGCGCCTCAAATCGAGACACCATTTGTACCCGCCGCACAACAACTCATCAGTTTTTCTAACAACATACGTGCGGCGCAGTGGGCCGATCATCAATGGAACGTGGAGTGGGCGGACAACCCCACAATGACCCTCCCAAGAAGAGCCTGGGTCCGGCTCAACTGCCTCCGCACCGGTGTCGGCCGTTTCCGCTCCTGCCTGTACAAATGGGGTATGGCCTCCTCTGCGGCCTGTGAGTGTGGCGCAGAACAAACCGTCGAACATGTCGTCCTCCACTGTCCAATCCATCGACCTCCCCACGGCCTACACGGCCTGGCGGTTCTGGGCGATGAGACAACCGAACGGCTGCTCAAAACCTGCCCCGATATCTAGGCGGACTAGCGGTGGATAAAAGAACTCGCTCAAACGAAAGAAAGAAGATTTTTTACGTAAACAACTGCACTTGTTGTTTGTGCATTTTAAACCTGTCGAAAGGGGTGGCGCATAAATACGCGGGAAGGAAAATAAATCAGTTGATGTAGTGGCACTTTCGCGTTCTCACACTCCAGAGTAAAGAGTTTAACACTCCGAAAAGAGTAAACTTTCTATGAAAACAAACATGCTCACTTCTCGGCAGTGACAATTAAATCCTGTCACAACTGCGAATTTTAGCCGTGACTGATTACACCGGGATCGCATTGCCCGATATCTTGTAGGAATGCAATAGAACGTACGTGAACAAAATTGACTGTAATTATACCAGATTCATTTGAAATTCGCTGCATTCTTCAATAATGAAGGAGTGCGGTCTTCACTACGTACTGTGCGTCGGCAACAACCTCTTTCATCGGTCTTTCGCAAATTCCTTTCTGCCCCCAGGAGGGCCTCGATTTGCCGTCCTCCGAAAACTTTCTTTTCTCCGAACTATGTCATAAAGACAAAAAACTCGTCAATTTCTGGAAAAAAAACAAGAGGAAGCTAAATGCATATAAAAAGACTAGAGGAAGCTAAATGCAGAGGAAGCTAAATGCGTTTTTCGTAGGATCGCTCATTATTTTCTCTTATTGTTTTCGAGGGTTTTCCATAAATATGAACTTTTTCAATTTCAAAATACAATAGTTCATGGATCTACGTTGTGTAGTATCAATAAAAACATTGTCAACACGATATTTATATCCCCAAAAGCAGAATGGAAGAAAAAGATTTCATCTAAGGAAATTTTACTCTAACAAACAGTACACCTTTACAAAAATTGCCCGATGAACGGAAAGCTCAAGTATTTCTCACCAACCAGTCTGCGACGGTGTACAAATTACTTGCAAATACAATATAGTTGCGCAGGAAATGCCACCTAGCAAACTCAATTATCTTCCAATGGATCAAATAGGAGACCACCTACGGCGCAAAGTCGGGCAAGTCGAAACTTCAACAAGGGCAGTGGCGTTACCATTCAGCAAGTAACCATCCGTTGCCGCTTATGGGTGCTTTTACTGACAGAGCCCAGTACGCTAACGCCAGTGAAGCATATCCACTCTTATTTCTTGTTTCAAAGTTCCCAAATTTGAATCTGCTGGGTCGTGATGCTGTTAGAACCATGCAGATATCTTTGAACACACTGCTGTATACAGGTGCTGCCGTTGGCAAGCTGGATCGCCAATTGTTGGCAATTCCGCGATCTGATCACATAGATCGACATTTGCAACAGACGTATCGCGACATGTGCAACGAGCTCAGTGTGTTTTTCGAGCCGGAACTGGAATGTCTCGGCCGTGTGCAACCAGAGATCGAGTTCGAACAAGAATCCGTCTCTTGCAAACCACGCTCGGTTCCATTTGCAATCCAAGAAGAATTGGCTCAAACTTACGTTGCAGGAATTGCTAGAGGCATCTGGGCACCTACATCTTTCAGTGATTAGGGAAGGCCCGTCGTTCCATTGACAAAAGCGTCGCGTTCTTTGGAAGTAGCCGCTTTGCGCATTTGCGGCGACTGCTCCGTAACTGCCTACCCACAACTGGAGGTCCATCAACATCCGTTGGCATTCCTTGAAGAATCGATGCGTAGGTTGGGAGGTGGTTGTGGTTTTACCAAAACTGACGTTGCGGATGCCTATAACCGGGTCAGGCCCGAAAAGACGCCAAAGGCTCCCGCTAAGGACTCATCGCAGGTTCTGCTTCAAAACGTACTTCCATTCGGAATCGGCTCCGCACCTGGCTACTTTAAACAGGTGATGAACGCAGTTAACAGTGATTTTCCTGGCGTAGCTGTTTACCTGGAAGACATTCTCGGCAGCTGGCCAGCCCAACACCGAAAGCACACGTACAGGATCTGGGCAGATTGTTTGAAAGGCTATCGATTTGCAAAACGCAAGTTTGCCCAGCCACAAGTGCTTTACGTGGGACACGTCCTATCCGGAGAATGCGTGTCCCGAGGTACAAAAATAAATGTCCTCAAGGATATGCAAGCGCCACATCATGTGTCCACATTACGTTCGTTTCTTGGCACCGTGCATTTCTATACCTAATTTTTGCCACGCCGTTATACAGTGGCAGAACCGCTTTATCGCCTCACCAAGAAAGGCAACCTTTGGGCTTGGGGGTTAAAAGAAGAAGCAGCATTTCATCGGCTTAGGAACTTTTGTCTACAGCTGATGTGCTCATTCACTTTGATTTATGCCTTCCGCTAGGAGTCGCCCGCGATGCTTCAGCGGTTGGGATTGGCGCCACTTTGTTTCACTGCTATCCAGGCGGAAACGAACGGCCAATCCAAAAGCTAACATTTCGAAATCGCTTACGGCCGGTCAGCGCAACTACAGCCAGATTCAAAAATAAGCTTTGGCAGTCAGCTATGCACTGAAGATGTTCTTTCCGTATTTATATGAAAGAAATTTCATCTTGGCGACGGACCACCAGCATTTAGTGGCTTTGATTGGTCCGCATAAACCGACTCCGGCTCCTGCAGAAAACCGTTTATCTCGATGTGTACTGTATCTTCGACAATTCAGCTATACCATCAACTACCGCAATACGTCGGACCACTCCAACGCTGATGTCCTCAGTCGACTGCCAGTAGGTGACGATCCTATTTTCGACAGGAAAGAAAGTACCGATGACGTGGACACCGTCTGTGCTATCGAAACTCTGAGTTTACAAGCTAAACCAACCGAGTCGGGTGTGTTGCAGAAAGAGCCTTCTAGAGACGCAACCTTGACGAAATCCGTGCGATTCACCAGAGAAGGTTGGCCAGTGAAGAACGACAGCGATGACCCAGCGGAGCAATTTCGACAAATTGCCGACCCACATTATGAAGACCGCGTGGTAATCCCGACATCGCTATGTCCTCAGGTACTCAAGATTTTGCACGAATGCCATTCCGGTATCCAGCGGATGAAACAGTTCGCGAGGACAGCCGTGTTTTGACCGCGTATCGATTCCGAAATTGTGTGTGCGTGCCAGGTTTACCCAATTTTCACAGGACATCCGAACCATCAAAAGCTACAATCCATCCTTGGATGTTACCTGAAAAACCGTGGAGCTGCCTTCATATTGACGACGCAAATCAACGCAATCAAATTCTCTTTACAAAATTCCTGGAACTCCTCAGACTTGAAAGTAGCAGCTCAGTTCGTTACAAACGGTATGGGGGAATCTAAATGCGCGGAATCCTCTTGCAAAAACTTGATCGTTTACTTTATACGATACCACTGGCTTGTGGTTCCTGACGCCTATACCAAATATTCCTGCATTCAGGCAACGCAGTCAGTGCCAACGAAGTAAACGATCAAGTTTTTGCAAGAGGATTCCGCGCATTTAGATTCCCCCATACCGTTTGTAACGAACTGAGCTGCTACTTTCAAGTCTGAGGAGTTCCAGGAATTTTGTAAAGAGAATGGAATTGTCCATCTAACTGGAGCCCTGTACCATTCTGCTGTCAATGGTGCCGCCGAGCGTCTAGTGCAAAGGTGTGCGCAGTGTGCCGGAAATGCTCAGAAAATCTTCCAAATATTTTACGCGTTTCATTAAATGCGTCACGCCGTGTTAGTATTTCTGGTGCATGTGAAAGTTTAAGAAAAACCTCAGATATTCACCGACCCTGGTTGTAAAACATCACAGCTGGAACTTCAACAAACCTACTGAACTACAAACACAAGAAACTTAATGTGAATGGTACTGTCTAAAATGTGACTGCAGACAAAATCACTTTACTTTTCACACAAGCTTTCCTCTCGGGAGCGTCGCGGGACACAAAAACAAAATAATTGTCAAAAATATTTTTACGGATGAATGTTTTTTATCTTTCACAAACAAATTACTCGTTAAAAGTTTGTACAACCCCAAAAATGATTTGTCAGCTATCTGGTTTCGGAAAACGTTCATCCACAAACCGTGGTTTGCAAATATGTTGTTTTGCAAGAAAACGATTTTGTCTGTCAGGTTGTAAAGTTTGTAAATAGAAATTATTGATTGAAAAATTGAGGTAGTAGGTTGTCTGTTTTAACATTAATATTAAATATTGGAAGTTAACTGAATTCTGGAGGAGAACGAACGAAACCTGCTTCGGAAGCTGATTCGACGAGCGACGTGGAACAGCTAGTGACGTGATATCCTCCCCATGCTGCGATTCCGCTTTTTAAATCAATCTACTTTTATGAAAAGGTCTGCAAACTTCAATCGTATTTTCATTGGGATGTAAACTTGATAAAACGTTTTACCACGGAAGGATAATTTTGCTGCTCAAAGTTCCAACAAAAACGGAAAAATAATCCATTTTTAAATGGATCCAAAATTTCAGTCCAACCCTCCACACTGCTGCTTTCTGTAAGTCACTCGCTTTGGAAATTTTGTTTAGAGAGAGTTGCAATATTTCTTCGCTGTGAAAGTTTCTGAGTTCCTATCTGATTACGAGCAAAACTCCTATTGTTAACTCTCACTTCCCACTGCGTACCACCGTTGACTGTCCTCAATTTGTTAGACGATTTTTTTACATTGAATGTTTTATCTACTTTTTTATGTTTTGATTCGATCTTAAAAGCTAAACAATTGATGCTATAGAGCCAAACGAAAATTGTTTCGTGATACCAACAAGAAAAAGACTCATTCACATTTTCATCATCAACGGGCGACAACCTAGCAAAGTTCTAAAACATAATTTTCAATCTGCTAAAAAGGCTGAGTACTCACACAAAATAATATATGTTTATTCAAAAGGTTCCCTCAACTGTGCCCAACACCATTCGACAGCACTAGATCAGACAGTCGACAAAATTAACAAGCAAACGATGACTTAACAGATGTCTAACGGCAAATCTTCCAGAAACAATAATTAAAACAAATGCCCAGAAAAAAATTTGCCAACTAGCGACATAGCGTTGAATGAACGCTAGCAGCAGTAGATAGGAAAAAAATATCTGTGCACCTAATGAGAAAATCATTACACCGGAAATGGGTTCAGCCGTTGTACACAGCGGTGTGCTTGGCAAAGCTTGTCAGCACAAACAGTCAACTGCAGCGTTGGCAACAATGAGAATTCAGGAAATTAAAACGTTCCGCATTAGTTGGTCTGCAGCAAGAAGTTAGCTCTCTCAACGTGAGATTGCTTTGTACTTGGCAGCGCAGAATCGACATTTCGTTAAAGCCGTTAAACTGTCGCATATATCCGTGAGCTCGGAAATCTTTTAGTTTGTCGCAGAAAAAAAGTTTCGAAATTTTTCATGCGATGCTAAAATCAAGGTTGAAAGAAAAATTTTTACCATGTAAATGTTTAAAATCTGGGCTTGATTTCCTTAGTTCAAATTTCTGGGCATACATTTTTGGGAATAATCGTCCACCCTTAAAACTTTTCTATGATTCTGTTTCACCCAATGCTCACAGATCGAGACCACGCACTCTTTTGTCTAAAATATGTATTAAACTTTTTTCTTTTGCGTTTCACATGCATTCTCTTTTCGGCAACATAAGTCCAAACAACATTCAAATTTTTCGCATGCTTCGTGACATTTGTTTGAAAATAGCGTTACATGTGCAAACAGAAATGTGAAACATCACAGTTCGGCAATGAGGATTGTCACGGCGTGACGTTGATACCCACAAGATTTCTTCCACAGTCGAATCGTGATTGGCAGCCGGCACGTGGCAACATACATTGATCCCGTCAGTCTTTATTAGGATATTAAGCGTGAGAGACAAGCGTTATAAAAAGCGTCGTGTTGCAGCAGGCATGCATCATGGGGTTCACACGAAAATTATGAACAGAAAAATACTTTCTACTTCGGATTAACGCCTCCTGTAAAAATGAGGTACCCCACCAGCACCGAAGCCCTCATGGGGAAAAACAGATTTTCAGGTGGCACAGAGTTTTTTTTAAGATGGTGCAGACTCAATAAACTGCACAAACAAGTCAAAGGTCTGTCAACAAGCAACGTGCAAAATTCATGTTCGTTTCTTTGTTATTGACTTCTTTCTGTTTCCACAACTTAAAAATTCGAAACTTTGTCACACTGCATTTTTTATAGCTCGTAGCTCTTGCAGGGCATGTCGGTAATCTCTTTATATGAAAGTTTAACCAAACAAAAGAAACATTTCAAAAATAGTTTTTTACCCATGGAGAGACCTAAAAGCAATGTCTTTATCAATTCTTGAAACCGCAACCTATTGAAAAAAAAAGTTTTGCTTTCACGTGCATTGCAAAAACTTTGTTATCTGTTAGTTCCCATGCAGATCCACCACCTATGAATTGCGACAACTTCATAACTGAAAGCGCCAAAAATGCGGACTGTGGGTCAGATTTCCTTGTATTTGCTTTGTTTATTTTTTCGTTAAAATACAAAAGATAACCGAGAGTTGAAGCTTATCGAATCACCCGATGTGAAATCGTATGTAAACAATGTCCTGGGATTAAATTCACGCTTGTGGTCACCAGCACAGACAAGCATCTTGCCGCCTTGCGTATAAGCACTGGCGGGGTAAATGCTAATCCAACAAGGCACATATTTAATAGCCAAGAAAATGTCCTGGACGCATTGAGTAAAATTGAAAACATTGCAGAATAATATATTTTTGTTCATAAACTTGCCGTTGCTAAGTTTTACTATTTTGATTTTGTCGGTGAGCTTAAAATATCCATTTCCAGTCCAATTATATCAACATGAGACTTGGGGCCAACGAACCTAGTTCGACTCTAGGAACAGGATGTGATTTAACAATTCCTGGAAACATCGCTTAACCAGTGCCAAATTCCTTTTATAGCACGATCTGACCTTCTGTTGGTCAGTGCCAAACGCAAAGCCCAGCTGAGCAGTAAACAACCTCAATAACGTCTTCACTGCGACTATTGCTGGTAGCAAGACCAGTTCCTACGAGCACTACAGCCTTCGGACTCTACCAGTGGCAAAAAGCACTGTCTGTAATCAGAGCCGCAATCAGGTGACCTGAAGAGATAGATGGCCGCTCCAAAATTTGCAAAAATTTTGAATTTTGTAAAAATGGTTTGTTCTTCCTACAGGACTTTCGGTAAAACTTGAAAAAAAACGTTCCCCGTTCCAAACGTTTTGTTTGTTTTTGACTAGGGGATCTTAACCGGGCTCGCACCCCCCTAGGGGGCGACAATGCACTCACGTGCTCTAACATGGAAAGTGTTTTAACGGGAAGTGTTCCGTCCAATGTACTTATTTAAAGTCAGGGGGGCTTGAAAACAAAGGACAGTTACTCAAAGGGAGGCGTGGTAGAAAAAAGGTTAAGAACCTCTTTTTTTGACCCTATCTGCAGTGAAAACCAAGCAACGATCACCTTGGTAAAGCATGCCACATATCGTTTTGAACAAGAGTAAGCATCCAATATTCTTATATCGTTTTGAGCAAGGGTAGCATCCAATATTCTTATCTCCACAATCGCATGTGTAATTTTATAAGTTGACAATTGCCTGTACATCAAAAGTTGACAATAGGCTATCCGCTCGCTATTAGTATTCGGTAACGAAACAAACGTCTAAAACTTTTAAAGTGCAAAATGGCAGCTCACGTCAGCAAAAGGCTTTATCAAATGGCAGATGTAGGTAACCCTTGTCGCACTTTTTGCTGGAGCAGCAGAGCAAGCTAAGGCTGTTCAATCAACACGCATTAAAACTCAAGGGAGTTTTAATCAACCACAACTGCTGGCGGGTTTGTGTCAAGTGGGCCTGTAACAGTGATTTCCGTGCCAGTGGTGCTGTCGATTACTGGCGAAAAAGTGCTGACGGACGTGGCCGCCGGTGTCATACTGCCCTGGACCGTCTTGGCCAATTTTGCGTTGCTCTGACTCCCTCGTCGGGAACCGGCGACCGGGGGATTTGGCAAGCTTTGATAAAGACGACTGCTTTTCACATCTGTCCTCGGAGATATGCACGTGACTGGCGCCGTAGGGGGGGAAGGATACCAAACTAAACAGTCCCCCACGCTGTAGCGAATCGGGGGAGCAGACTTCGTGCGTCTTCGCACATGCTCGAGGTAAGGCGGAACGACTTTTTTCAACCTGCCTGTCGCGTTGATGTGCTGGTGAGTTCGCAGGTTTTGCCCGCGTCCGTCGTACGCGTGGCCCGTGTTCAAGTCGGTATTAATGCGGGGATTTGGTTGGCCGTGGCTGAACTGGCGCTTGTAATCCGACAGCCACTTCAATCGCGCATCGGTTGCCTCTTGCTCTAGCGCCCTCCTTCGAATCCTCGGAGAAAGGACTTGAGGGATGGGTTCGTCCGACTTTTCTCCTCCTTTTCGAAAATCCAACCTGCCATGATTCAACACCGCGGGAAAGTTAATAGCAAATTTATACCGCTCTTGCTCCAATTCCTAGCCACAATTCGTGTGTTTTTTCTATACTTGTTTCAACTGTCAACATTTCGCTAGCAATGTTTACGGCGTTTTTACAGGATGAAGATGTGTTTAAATGCACGAAACTAGTTTCCCTGTGAAATAAATTGTGATGGATTCACTTGTTCACTCCTGTGGCTTACAATTATTGAAAAAATAGATACGTGCAAGTTCGAATCATCGCAAACGTATGAAAGCAGAACCAAGCAGGCAGATTCTCAGAAGCTTGCCGCGAGGCAAGAACTCGTTTCGTTGTCAATACTGCGGCTGACGATTTTTGGAAAAAAACGTTGGTGCTGGAGTGTAGACGCCATCTAGCAGACGTCTGTAGCGAAGCATTGCGGCATTGTGCTTCTCGATACTTTTCGCTTCAAACCTTCACTTTTTATCGTCTATGGGCTAATACGAGTGGATAGCTACTTATGCTGCTTTTATATTCTGCTTTTGCGCAGAAGAATGATGCAGTTCTGTTGGTTCGTCTACAAAATTTTGAAAGTTGAAAGCAACATGTGAATCATCAGCTTAAAACGTCAGTGGAGAACAAATGCAGCATCGAGTGGGAAAATAAATATACAGTAAGGAATACAAACGAAGTAGCATTTCGACGTGAATTCCCAGCAAGGTTTTCATAAATAATCTCGATCGGCGAAATTTTCCTGTGATTCAGTGAAGCCCTGACTGTTTATTGCATTTGTGTGGCGATACGTTCGCGACGTCAGGGCCGGCCCTTAGCCAATTGGACCGATTGCTTCCAATTGGGCCCCGCGCTATGCCGACTAAGCTACACAAACTTACACTTTCTATTGAAGCTGTTTATGTAGTGCTGGCGCGGGGCCTGCATGCAGAATTTTTTTTAAAGTGAGATCTGTTGCCAGCGAAAACCAAAGTGACATGTGCGGTTTTAACACTCTCTTTCATCAGAATTCGTTCTGTGGAATCGTAACAGTGGTCATTGTGTTTCGATAACGTGTGGTCTAGTTTTTCAGTAGCAGCTAGTTAAGGTAGAGAAAACTTGAATTTTGAAGCTGTTTTCTTTTTCAGTTGTAAGCGTTTCGTACTTGGCAGTTCAAGTTTTAATAGTGATTGCAACATACAGTTCGATAGCAGTGGCATAGGAAACCCAAAATTTTGGGAGGGCCAAAATATTTGACTTTAGGCGAGCAACAGTGTTTTTATTTCGGACGCCGCTTCTCTAAGCGCAAAATGACTAGATATGCTAAATATTTTATTCGTTTTCTTTCGTAGAGATCTGATAAAGCAGCCTCTTCCCGTAATTTTTTTTTGCCTCAGGATTTACTTGACCATCCCCGCTACCGTGACATCCAGAAAAAGGAGTTTTTTCTAACCTAAAAGTAATTAAAACTTATTTGAGGTCATCAATCCAACAAAAGCACCTAAATAGTCTGGCAATTATGTCCATTGAATTTGATTTTCGCTGGTGCTTTAAACTTGGACAAAATTCTGAGGAACTTTGCTAATGTTAAAGCACAAAAAAATAAGTTTATCTTAGAAAATGCAATTTCCATAGCGTAGACTGCGATAGCGGATCCGGAACTCAAATTTCAGGCTCGGGCTCTGGCTCCAGCTCCAGACATCTAAAGTGTTTGGCTACAGATCTGTCTCCAACATCCAAAAACTTATGGCTCCGGCTGCAAAATGATTTGGTCAATTGAAAGCTGAAAATCATTGTCTTCTTGGTACAACTGTATTAAAACACCGCACAAAAGGAGCATGGGCTTCGGAAACATTTTTTCCAGGAGGGCAATAGGGGATTTTGCCAGGTGGTAGGCAAACGCATTTTTCCAGGAGTGGGCTAACAGTAGTGACATTTCATTTTACCAACTTAAAACTAACAGACAAACATTTTTCTACTAAAAAGCTAATAGGAAAATATCAAATTTCAAAATCCAGGCGCGGCTTGTCACGCTTTTTCGCTTGTTGATGTTTTATAGCTAAGTTGTGATGTCTTATCTTTGCTGGCTGATCATATCAAGCATGTTGTTAATTTCGCTTAAAACATGGCCAATTGGCCTGCCCTACACGCGGTAGGTACCTGGCCAGAGAGTAGTTATTGAGTGTAATAACTCATGGATTTATTGAGTGTTAGGAGATGTCCATGGAACGGACATTGAAAGTCTCTGCTGGAGAGGTGAAACTGGGTGGCATGACTCCAGACACCCCTAAATTGGCATTACACCTTCTGGTCTCGCTCTTTAACATCATTCACGATTTCTACCACTGTGACTTGATGACCTCCTCAAAAATTTCTGCACACGCCACTGAATGGGGTCCCGCAAAAGTGCTTCAATCGGGCTCCGCACTTGCTAAGGCCGGCCCTGCGCGACATATTCATGACAACTTCGTCAGTTGCTTTGACGATCAACTCAATTGCGCAGGTGATTCCATTCAAGACTTTACCACAAAAATATCTGAAGCAAACTCCATAATGCTGTTCCAAAATAGAGCACTGCTTTCAATTAAGAATTAGCTAAAAAGATGATGTATTAATTCATAAGTTATAGACATTCGTTAAAGGTTGTCCTTCACACACAAAAAAATTTTACACCAATGAGTAGCTTAAATGGGCGGTATGCAGACTACCGTTTCACAAAACAGCTCACTATCTTAAATATTGTGATCGACTGCTTTGTCTATGCACAGTATTATGCACTTACTTGTAAAGTGACACTAAGGACCCCTGCCTTTCTAGTTCCTGCTTGTGCGGTATCCAGTGCATCAGTTCACGGTTGAATGCAGTGAAAGCTTTATTGGCTTTTC
>Ga0210059_1007776_pt1 | contig 16984 bp, 10 predicted proteins | sample Ectturendosymbi2_FD_188042 | JGI IMG/M metagenome (GOLD analysis project Ga0210059, IMG submission 188042) | Ecteinascidia turbinata endosymbiont from Florida, USA - Sample 2 (SPAdes) (version 2) | ecosystem: Host-associated > Tunicates > Ascidians > Unclassified | place: Key West, Florida...
CTTTGGCGATATTGGCGGCATTGGATTCAAATCTGGTCGCCAATCTCGGGCTGCGAAAATACAGCCCTTCGTTTATCTGCACCAGTGCAGCTTGCAACTGTAGGCTAAGCTGATGAGCTTTCTAGGGATGGGGTTTGAAGATGTATGGCAGTAGTTGGTGGATCTCATTCTTGGACAACACAAGATGTGACTGGTTTAAAACATTGAAATATGAAAAATTTGAAGCCTGAGAAATCTGGCAAGCCTATAAGCATTCAAGTAATATAAGTAGACCTTTAATTTTTTGGTAAGGTGAACGTTGCAGCTGTAACTGATTCAGGATAAAAACTTTTACTGGAAAAGCATAACAATCCAGTTCAAAAAAACGAGAAATCTTGTGTAAAATCATAAACTGTTCGAAATTTTTTTGAAAATTTGAACTTTATTTGAAGGAACATCATTAAAGTACCAGCTCAAAGAAAATGGCTCTAAACTAGGTCTGCTGCCACGACACGGCTTGAATAAAATGCTAAGCTTTGACCTGTTAACAATAGCGCCTCATTAGTCGAGCGGAATGTTCCAAGCTTAGAGTGCGAGTGGTGCTGGTTCGACTCTCGCCTTTGCAGCTTTGATGGCAGTGGTTTGGTTATGCATCATACTTTTGATGGGACCGGTTTAATTCTTTTGTGTTCGTGTTTACGCTTTAGGGTTTGGTTTCATTAAACTGAAGTGAATGATTTCTATGTATCAATAAGGACAACTGAAAATTTCGAGTTTGATTAGATTAGGACTGCTGGAGTGACTGGAAACGCCACTATATTATAAAAACAGCCAGGGCGAAAATGAATCCCATATGTTCAACCAGAGATGAAATTTCGCAGCCCTCCCGGCCAATTTCACCATGAGCCCCCACTGGTGGTTCTGGTGACAAATAAGACTTGTGGTAGGATACATTTCTGTGACAAGTTTCTGTCTTTTCTGTGTTGTGGAACATCATGTTTCAAAAATGCCTTTTCATCACAACGCCAAAAAGAACGTGTTTCATATTTCAACCAATATTCCCGCATTTTTTCCAGTATATTGGCTGGCAATAGGGCCCAGAGACCGATATCGTTGCCTCCAGTGATAGCGTCAGCCATCTCATCTATCGTGTTTTTCGATGATACATCTTGACGTTCTTTTGCTACTGCACTGCTGGTTGAGCTATGTCCATTTTCATCGTTACGTAGATCTAAGCCTGTCATGTTACAGGCAAGTTTGCCTGTAACAACTTATTACTGTACAGAAAACAAACTTGCTGAAATATCCTCAAGCCTGAGACAGCCAGAACAAATTCAAAAAGATTACAGTCAATCAAAACTGATTATTAAGTCAGCTGGCCTAACTGAAAACGGCTATCCTAGGACACTAACCTCAAGTCACCTCAGTGACAACTTCATTAAAACGTCAGCAGAAGTCACAAGACAAGCAGCAGAAATCACATGAGGCTGATCATGACTAGGAAACGATGACGGAATAGAAAGGGGAAACCCCAAGCACCGACAAGCACCTGAAGGTTCTGGAAGCATTTGACAGCAGCCAATCACCAAGTGATTCAATAAGCAATAATCAATTAGAACACCTGAATTAAAGGGGCGTTAACAAGTCACAAGACGAACTAAGGGTATAAATACAGCCCCATCTGAACTGAATTTCAGTCTTTTTCAAGATTCATTCCTGACTTTAGGTCCATGGGCCAAGGTTAAGTCGTTAAAAGGATTTATAACGATCAGGAAAAACTGGCTTGTCAGAGTTAATCTCTGTCAGACTAGACTGTAAAAACTGGCTTGTCCGGGTTAATCCCTGCCAGTCGAAATTACAGAAAACAGGCTTGTCCGAATGAAGTTCTGTCAGACTATTTTATGAAATTCGGACTATAAGAATGAAGTTTTGCCAGTTTGTTTTATGAGAATCAGATTGTGAAAGCGAAGTTCTGTCAGTTTAAATTGCAAAGACTGTATTGTACTATTGTGCTTTTGTCAGGCATGTTATTCAGGTTTAAATTGTGTTTATGACTAAATTCTATTTGTTTTACTAGTTACTGTACGAGTCCGAGTTCAGTCAATTGGTTTACTTTCTTCAGCCGTTGAAGGTTTTACCTTCTTCCGCTTACCACCTTGGGTGGCCGTAGAGAAGGCGAGCAATGCTCCTTTTTGTACCGCTGTGGACATTTCCACACTTGGGCGCGAGTCACATGAAACTTCTCAACACGCGTGTACACCTTAGTGTATACCCGTTCCTGTTCGGCATGTCGGTTTCATCTCTTTGTAGCCTGCTTCGATCGAATCCAGCTTGGCAGTGGTCATTAAAAATCTCTTTGGTCCTTCTTCGGATCAGCCCTTTTGACTGAATTTACTTTCGACTAATTACAGCAGCAGCCAGTTAAAGTGAGTCTTATTTATATAGTAATTTGCTTGAATAGGGGAACCGATCTAAATAGATTGTTGATCTCTTTATCGCAAATTACTAAGATGCAGAATTAAAATATGAGAGTTATACGAGCGTTGTGACATGTCGAGAAGTGTTTGAATATTATGATACATCGTATATTGGTGAGTACCAGTTTGTGTTATTTGAACATATTTATTGCGATGAATAAAAGCTATAAAACCAAAAAATTATATCCTTCACTGGTGTGTATATTTTATAGTGTGAACCGTTGAAAAAATAATTAATATTCGGGCAATTAATGGGGGCTGTTAACCAGACATAGCTTCTGCGAGAACGGTCCTTGTTTCAGTAATGAGAACCCATGCATACATGACAGATTCAAAAGCACATTGTTATGCCACCCCATAGGGATCGTATCTTGTATCTTACAGTCACAACATGTTCTTCGATTTTCTGTCCTCTTACAGCAGGGGTCGGGAAGCTACGGCTCACGAGCCAGATGTGGCTCTTTTGATGACGGCATTTGGCTCGCTTGATATTTTTCTAACACGATTGTTATGAATGAAACTTTTTCTGTAATTTTCCATCTACCAGACTACAAAGCCATCAGCAACACTATGCAGCACCAGACGTCGCATTAACAGTAAGAAGCACGTTATTAAATAGAAAATTCAGACATTTACCATTGTTTAAAATGTTGATTTTGCTTAAAAATCCACACGTTATTTAGTAAGTTAGTTGCATTAAGTGTTGAAAAATATTATATGGCTCTCACGGAAATACAATAAAAAATAAATAGGTTTCATGGCTCCCTTAGTGAAAAAGGTTCACGACCCCTGTGTTACAAGTTCCGCAGAAATGTCTCCACTGGACTTCACTGCCACTGTAAAATAGTGACTGTAAAATAGTCACTTGGATGTTTCTTGACTTGGCTGCAACTTCCTCCTCTCTCAATTTTGCCTCTGTTGCTTTTTACGTCTTTTAGAACAACTTCGATAAGCTCTGCACTTGTTAAATGACGATCCCCCTTCTGTTCAAGTTTATTAATAAGCTCGATAGGGCTGCCAAATTTTCATCGCAAAAAGGGAGGACAACCTACGACTGTCACTTACTTGAGTGTATTATCTACACTTAACAAGCCAAATAACAATTAGACCTATTGATAAGTTTTAAACATTGAAGTAACACGTCCAGTGTGGACGATTTTTCAGTCAAAACACACAAAACAAAATCTTTATTTACTTGTCTTATTTATCTCATGAATTTTTTGCAGTTTTCTTAAATTTCTTTAAAATGAAAAATCGCTTTTAACATTGTTATGAAGCTAATTGCATGAAAGATGTTTTAATCACACACCAGCTTTGACAGTGTAAATTAGAAACTGATTTCATTGGAAAGATTTCTTTTTCTTCTAGGTTTGTAGCTGCATCAAGGAAGCAATCGTTCCATATTAGTGTAATGAGCCATAACGCTAAAGTAAAACTACGCAGTCTTTATCAATTTGCTGAGGCATTCAATGGTATTACAAGTTGAAAAATACTTTGCAATTTTTCATGTTTCATCATTTTACAATAAATTGCATTTGGTTGATGCTCTCTTTCCGCGAACTCAAACAAGTTTTTGTATTGGTTAAGGTGTTTAGCTTCATCCACAGAAACGTTTCTCTCAAGCAGATGCTAGTCACACAGTTCAACATTTTCCCATTCAGTTGTTTGCAAACGGAGGAATCTAGTCAAAGTGGCCCTTCCATTAACGAAGCTACGCCACCAGCCCGTATCTTGTTGCAGTGGAGTAGTGACAGCTTACTGTACTGTATGTACTGTACATTAATTACAATATATCATAGCCAGTGGCGTAACTGGCCGGGGACAGAGGGGCGAATTGCCTCCTGACAAACTAAATGTAAAAACTGGTCTCCCACTTACCTTATATTTCGGTTTTAACATTCCTTTGTTTTTCAGTAGGTTGCTGTTTTTATGTGTTTTTCGGATTATTCTCCGGTAGTTTAGGTTTTAGTTTAACTATCCACATACGGATTCACCATCATTTCTCAAGTTTTTTTGTGAGTGTTGGCGAGTGGACCACGTACACTGGCCAGTGCACCCCTACTATCTAAATTTACCACCCTGGCTCAAACCTACAGTTACGCCACTGGTTAGAGCTATGTAAAATAGGAAATGTAAAAAGGAGGATATTTTGATATTTTTGAATGTCCTCGGATATTATTTCTTTTCTCATGAAAACAGTGGACATATACTCCAAAAAAAGGGCGTATGTTAGCCCTACTTAACAATGCTACTCATATGCGACCTGTGCGAATCTCAGATGCAAATCTACCAGTAACGAGTAGAGACGTAAGCTAATGAGTTCTACGTGCCTTGACCTTGCATTCACTAGATTCAGATACTTGACCGACTTTCAGGAAAACTATAAGTGTAATAGTTGTAATAGTTGCTTCGTCACAACATTAAATGATATATTGTACAAGTGAAATACCGCCGTCTGGCCGATCGATAATTTAATAGCGTCTGCAAACAAACTTTCCTTGCGAATAAAAATGACAAAGTGGCACGCACATGTACATACGGCTAAACACATGAGCATGGTGGGGGACCTTCTATGGTGGGGAGCCCTGGGCCCGGGCCCGGGCCCCTTGGACCCCCTTAACATAGGCGGATCCAGGAGGGGGCTAAGGGGGCTGAAGCCCCCCTAAATTTTTCAAATACGTTTTTTGATCGATGGTTCCTGACAGAAACGTCCATTGGGGTGATTTTTTTGCATAGCCTTGAAATAAACTATTTCTTACACAGGGATAGGGACGAAAATACTAAATACAAAGCTTATTTTGCTGAATTTGGGCAGTCCGAATGTGTTTATTTCACTATAAATGAAACTTCTAACAAACAAGATTTATATAAAAAAATATGGTCGCAATGTTATATAAACAGGTAAGTGTTTACATAAAGTATTTGTTATATTACATATACGTTATATCAGGGCTTTTTTAAGGAAAATGTTAAGTACCCGGTATGGACATGTAGGGACCCGATTTCTCTGATTCTAGAGACCCGATTTTCTCTGATTCTAGGGACCCGATGATAATTTTTGCTGATTCTAGGGACACGATTTTCAATTCTAAGGTCCCGAATCTGGTCCTTATAACACCTTAAAAACCCAGGTTACATATACCCCGAGTACATACGTGTAGCCAGGAGGGAGAGGGAACCTCCAAATTTTTAGAATATCTAGACATTTTGTGCCTAAGATTAAACTCTAGTTTCATTTGGGTCAGATTGGGCTTCTTCTGTACAAAAGATGGATAAGCAGCAGACTCAGAATCGTCGCTAGAAAGTTTCAATAGGGGGTTTTGCGTTTTAACGGGGTGGCTTGACATTCTAAAAATTGACAAACTCCACTGATTTATAGTGTTTCATGTTTCAATTTGTGGGGCTTGGAGCTTTCTTTGGGAGGGGCTAAGCCCACCAACGGCCCCTCGTGGCGACGGGATGGAGCAGACTGTGGACAAAATTTGAATAAGCTGTAGATCGCACTATTTTTTCCTACAAGCTTTTATGAATGAGTTCAGCTCATCTTATTACTGTAGTAAGCGAAGGCATTAAAATTACGCTACAACGAACTTACAATGCAGTTAACTGCAGGCTAGGTTAGAGCGCTCAATGACAGCGTAAATTCCAAATCAGCAAACCTAACCGTAAAACGTAGCCTACATGTTAGGTAGGCTTAAAATGAAGCACGCTAGATTAGCTGCAGGCTATGCTAAAGATGTCTGCTGGTTAGCATCAGACCTGTCAGCAGGGGTATAGTGGGGTGGGAACGGCGTTCCCACACTTTTTTGCACTAGTAACGTTACTTGAAGATTTAGATTTTTCATTTCAATTTCTACGTGCAGCATCTGGATCAGCATAAATGAATAAATGACAAGCTATCTCGTGCATAGCACCGTAGCTGTGAAGCAGGAAGACCCAGTGTGGAAATTCTTGTAGACGAATCAGTCTTCCTTTATGTTTGGTGTGGGAACGGCGTTCCCACCAGGCCCATAACCAGGGGAGGCGAAATCCCCCATACAAAATCTTCGCCCCCCACTGGAGAAATATGTAGTACATAGTTTAAAATTATTGGGCATAGTTTAAAAAATTTGGTCCCTTCTCAGAAAACTCTCCCCCCCTGGTGTCCCAAGCTGGTTAGGAGCCTGGTTCTCACACCTCTAATTTAAGCTATACACCCCTGTCTGCCAGCAACAATTTTTGGACAAAAGTTCAGCTCAGCACGAAATAAGATGCTTTTCTAGCGACCAGTATTCTGCTGTCTTTAATAATTTTTTTCAACCTACTGCACAGCATTTCTAAAATTTCGTTACCGCGATATAGTCGCGTTTCGTATAAAAAATTGAATGGATGAGAATTTTGTCATTGACTTAGACCTACTACAAACTTCACGTTTCCCGCTGTGACGTGGAAAAATATTGTCTAATCATTTTCAACGCCCTTGTGATGCAATAAAGAACTTCCTGGCAAAGTGCATAATTGCTTTCGATTGTTTTGGTATGGTTGTCTCTACGCATACCTCGAGCGTTTTATGGGGGGGAAGGAAAGTTGTGCTTGTTTTCGAAATAATATACCTTTTTTTCAACCTTCAAGTTATTTTCGATGGTCAAATGATTTCGATAATGAACAGCATTTTGTTTCAAATTTTTTGTGATTGATAGTTTTCCACTGATGGGCAGGTAATTTTTTAAACAAATTTTGCCATTCTAGTCAGACAATCGTGAAGTCTAGGGACGTAACGAGGTTAGATGGCGCCTGGGACAAGAAAAAAGTTTGGCACCCCCATATTCGAACCTGAGGTCTTTGCGAAGCAAATGTACTGTTTTGAAAAAGTGCATATGGCATTGTTGTGAGTTTTGGCCCCCCGCAGTGATTCGGCGTCCGGGGAATATTCCCCTTGCCCTACTCGTTACTTTTCTGGTGTTATGCAATAAAAATCGGAAAATATTCCGAAAATAAACAAATTTTCATATCCAAACGTCATGAACTTCTATTCCATAAGCATCTGCAATTTTCGAACACAATGCAGCATGGATTTTGCACAGACTGCCAACAAAGGTTGTTGGCGGCAATTCAGGTTTCTTCGTGTAGTTTTTATGTCACTTCTATGCCTGCCCCACGCGTTTTTTTGGCGTGAACCTGTGTTTGTTTTGCGAATAATAAAACTTTTCCGACATTCAACAAGTTACTTTTTTAAGGCTAGATTAGTTTGAGCACAATTTCGGAATTGTTTTGAAGGCCGCTTCTGCTCCGGAAACATCCCAGTAAGCCTGGGTAATGGTGAGAATGCAATTTAGCCAAAATGTGTATGGTTATTAACCGTGTATGAGCAGTTGGGTCTTCACTGATATGCAGTCAGTACACATCCGGATGAACTCGTCTTTGAGCCCCCCCTAAAAAAATCCTGGATCCGCCTATGCTTAAATCTGGAGCTGCTGCCACCTGTGGCGTGGTGATTCGCTACATACAACCTTGAATTCGCAGCAGCAATATTAGACGAGTCTACTAGTCGAGTGGGGAAAATTCAATTATTACTGCTATGTGGAGGGTCGTTGGTTCCGTTGCGATCGGAAAGCCAGAGCGGCAAGTGCGCAAAACTTCACACTGTGGCAGCAAGCAACAATAGATATCACATACCATGATCACTCCATTATTGCTTGTTCGCACCACGTGTATATGGGTGTTAGTCTTCACGTACATCCCATTCGTGATGAATCGCACATTCAACGCAACGCCAGCGATGGGTTGAAACAGTTCGGCTCATTCTTTAGGTGGTTCAAGGTGCCGGAGCATTGTAGCTGCAACACATCCTCCTTTATCTTGATCAACCTGCACTGAATAGAGCCAACATATTACTCTAAAAATTAGCTTGTCAGTGAAAACTCAGTTTTGACAAAAACTATTCCGGCTTCTGTAAAAATTGAAAATTTCACTCTTGATCCGGGTTCGTGTCTTGCTCCGGCTCGGGCAAAAATGATAGACTCCGACCGGAGTTCAATCCGGGACTCTGGATCCATGATCACCTCTGCTTGGTAGCAGTCAGAGGTGTTCGGACTCAAGTTTTTTCTAGTCCGACTCCAGTCCTGATCGAAGAGGTAGGAATCCTGATCCAAATCCTGTTAATATATTTGACTAATCAATGTGCAACTATTAAATTTTTTTTCTAAAAGCTAGTGGCTACAGGTCCGTCAGTGGACGTTCGTATTTGAAAAGTTATTCATCCGTCACCTGTAACGTGACAGTAACACACGATGAGTGTGTAGTAGAGTGCACTAGGTTTGGTATAAATGTGCTAAACCCTAAACCTTCCTAAACCTAAACCAAAACTGTAAAGGTGAACTCAAAGGTTTGGACACATTTGAAGAAAGTAAAAAAATGGTCCCTTGACAAGTGCAACCATTAGACTGCTACCAAAATGAAATGCACCAAGGTGAGAGTCGCATTTTATTCTATAACCACAGCACTCTCACCGGACCTATAGCCACTTCCTTTGTGAAAAGCAAAGCTTTACCAAACACAAACTGGGAAAAATAAAACCACACGTAACCAAATATGGCACCAAAAGTCATATCCAGAAAATGTAGTCAACCAAATTCATGCAATGATACATGAAGCTGAATATTACCAATTAAACTTTTAATCACAAGAAAACTTAAGCTTGCTAGACTTGCTATATCCACTAACAGTAGCTGATGATTAAGCCCTAACCGATAAGTAAATAGGCACTAAATGATATTGATGCACACTAAAATATATATTACAGCAACATTGGCACAGCAACACCACATCTCTAACCTCGACAACTCACAATTTACAAATATAATCTGACATCATGTCGTATTGAGCCTGATAGTGGACTGATGGGATGCTATGGTGGAGGACTGATGCTCTGCAGTGCATGACACATCCGGTGCAACAGCGCCTCTTTCACACATTTGCAACTGATGTGAACTATATTACATTCTTTAAATCTTTGCAAAAAATCTTTTTATGATTGTGTTGGCATCAAATCCCCAAAAAATGAAATTTAAAATCCTGATCCTGATCCAGAAACTGGAATACAACCGCAGTCCGGATCCGATCCGGTTTGTTCAAAATGTGCTGACTCCTGCCGGACTCGAGACCTGAAATCCGGATCCTGTACACCTCTGGTAGCGGTCTAACGGATCGTGGTCTGGTAGATCATATCAGAGATGAACGGATAGTGGATTTTCGCTATCCGATCCTATCCTCTTTTTGAAAAATGATATCCGTATCCGATCCGAATCCTGTTTTGGTTTAAATCATACTATCCGTATCCGAAAACTATCTGAAAGTCTATTGCGATGCACAACATACATTTTTGTGCTGTGTCTATTTTGCCTCATGAGGCAAAATAACTCCTGGAGCTATTTTGCCTTTAGCTAAACGCGATTGGTTAAGCAGTCGCACGACAAGTTTGGAACGCATGTCCTGCATAGTTGACCATGACATCTGTAAAAGCTCAGTCACGCGCATGGATGATGGTTGTCATGGTTTCAGGGATGGCAAGCAGTTAGCAGCATCTTGTTTGCATGAAGTGAATTGTAGGCTAAACCCTAACACTAAACATTGAACCCCTAAACCTAAAACTTGACCATAAACCCTGATCCTAAACACTAACCATAAACTCCTAAATCCCAACCAATTGTCTCTGCGTATCATGTTTGTCATATGAATACTTCAACCAATTGTGTTCAAATGAAGGCAAAATAGTCCCAGCACGGATTTTGCCTCGAAGCAGAGTAGACACTTGAATGCGTTGTATCACTTTGGTCCCTGTCATGCTTGTAAACAGAAAGTTTGACATATTTTCTCTTGCAAGCTTGACATATCGCATAACCTAAGTACTTTTCCGAGTCAATTGCATTAAAAAGCAAGCTGAGGTTTTGCCACACAGTCCAGACACCACGGGGGGCCTTTGGTGGGCTTAGCCCCTCCGAAATAAAGCCCCCATCACCCCTCCCAAATTGAAATATAAAACACTATAAAACAGTGATGTTTGTTCAAATTTAAGAATGTCAAGCCCCACTGCACAAATGTACGGTAAAGCTAACCTATAGAAGACTTTCTGGTGACGGTTCTGTTGCCACACCAAGTTTTTCATTGGCCATTTTTTTGGTAACAATGGTTAGATTTTAACACCATCCATGAGTTCACATTCACGTTTTATTTAATAATTCTCCCATTGTTGCACTTTAACCACACCTAACTACATAGCAATGCTATTCTACAAACCAAAACAGCATTCAAAACAATACACTGGCTTAAAATTTGGCATTTATATTGAAATGACTGATTAAAAATTCAGTCTAACAAGTCAATGTCACCAATTAACAATCTTGCATATCATGTTTAAAAAAGCTATCTGGCCTGGTAGGCTATCACCCAACAACCAGTCAATGCAGGATCACGTAGAATAGGCGTAAAGACTGCAACACCTGGTGTAGATTTCAGAACACAAAGACCTAGTGCTCTAGCTAGTCTAAGTCTAGACTACAGATCACGGTAGGTCTACACAGTGGTGGGTTTGGTTGGGGGGGCCCGAGGCAAGACCAAAAAGGGGGCCCTCTGATGACGTCATTATACTCAGACAACCGTGATTGGCACTTTTGATCAAGCCTAAGATACGGATAGAAGTTGGTTTGAAGCTTTTCTTTATTTGCACCCTGGAGATGGTGGTGGGGCACGTTAAAAGCAAGGTACTTACACATTAAAGTTGCTGTTTGGGCCCCTTTCAAAGAATAGTACGTGCACATTAAAGTTGCTGTTGGTGGCCCCTTTGAAAGCAAGGTACTTACACACTACTCTTGATGTTGGGAACCCCTTTGAAAGAATAGTACTTACACACTACAATTCCTGTTGTTGGCCCCTTTGAAAGCAAGACACTTACACATTACAATTGCTGTTGGCAGCCTCTTTGAAAGCAAGGAATTTTACATTACAGTTGCTGTTGGTGGTCCCTTTGAAAGCAAGGTGCTTACACTCTACTCTTGATGTTGGGAACCCTTTGAAAGAATAGTACTTACACATTACAATTGCCGTTGGCAGCCTCTTGGAAAGCAAGGAATTTTACATTACAGTTGCTGTTGGTGGCCCTTTTGAAAGCAAGGTACTTACACATTATCATTCTTGTTGGGGGCACTTTTGAAAGCAAGATACAAGGCACTTAAACATTAAAATTGCTTTTGGAGGCCCCTTTGAAAACAACGTATTACCACATTACAATTGCTGTTGGCAGCCTCCTGGAAAGCAAGGAATTTTACATTACAGTTGTTGTTTGTGGCCCCTTTGAAAGCAAAGTACTTACACAGGTCAATTTCTGTTTGGGGCCCCTTTGAATATATGGTACTTACACATTAAAATTGCTGTTGGCGGCCTTTGAAAACAGAGTTGGCTACTCACACGCTACAGTTTCTTTTAGGGGCCCCTTCAATGAAGTTTGAAAGTAGAGTACTTACACATTTCAGCGGCTTTTGGGAGCCCCTTTGAAAGCAAAGTACCTGCATATTACAGTTACTTGCTAATGATCTGCTTTGCAGCACATTATATGAATGAATAATAAGTTTTTCATCAAAAATAAGGAAAATTTATGTGCGTGAAACCTGAAGGGGGGCCCCCAAAATGGGGTGCCCGAGGCAAGTGCCTCGCTCGCCTCCCTTAAAACACACCACTGGGTCTACACTAGCTAGCCTTAGTCCAGGTACGCAGCAAACAACGTCCTTTTAATGTACACTGAAAGAGAGCCTTATCTTGCCACAACAGGAACAGATTCATGCTGACAAACTTGGCATAACTCTACGGTTCAGAGATTAAACCATAGGCAGACTCGGAGTCATGGCGAAGAAGGCTGAAAAGATGCTTATGAAGATAATAAACGAATGATTGCGCAATGTGAATGTGCAACTTTTTCCAAAAGTCTGAATCCTCGAAATATTGATAAAAGCGTTTCGGATATCCGGTTCCGTATCCGGTTCCCGTTTGAAAGCAAACTTTGGATATCCGTATCCGGTTGCAAACTCACTATCCTGCCGGATATCCAACCGGCAAACCGGATAGTGATCATCTCTGGATCGTATTGCTCACCAGAGGTGGCCATTGATCCGGAGTGCCGGAGTCGACTCAGGCAGGATTCTGCGTTTTTCCTTCGGACCCGAATCTGGGATCAAAAATTTGTGAAAAACCGGACTGAGATCAGGAATCACTTTTCGTTTTCGGCAATAGCAGGAGTCCATGTTGTCTTTATATCAGAGTTGGCTGGTGTCACATTTTCAGACTCCGACTGCACTCTTGATCCAAAATTTTGAATCCAGGTCCAAAATTTTTTTAATTTGTGAATCGGACTCCTGTTCAGACTCCGGCTGCCAACGATGCAACAGAAAGTCATCAATGTTTTTATCTGAGAAATGACATGTACAAAGACTATGCAGACTCCTGCTACTGCTGAAAATGACTAGAGACTCCTGATCCGTTGTCAAGCGAAATTTCTGTCCTCTGCGAACTTTCTGACCTATAGTTGTTTGTCACTTACTTTGTTTCTCAGAGTGAAGTGTTGACTACATCGCCTTGAACTACTGAGGCAAACAAGAGAAAGATGGCAATTCGGGCATTAACTAACAGGAAAGCAACCAGCAGCAATAGAGCTCCCTCAATGAGTTCACTCTACTACTACTAGGTTGCAATATCCTTATATAGGGATAAGCGAACTACGATAATTCGCTTGTGGTGACTATCACAGTGACTTGTTACTCATGGGCACCATCTAGCGGTGATCATTTATTTACATGTGGCACAATCTACCGACCGCCACAGAAGGAATGGAGTTTGGGATTACTTTTTTGATGTGTGTTGTGTAAATTAAAACTTTTTGGTTAGATGTCAGATACCCACAACAAGCTATAGTACGGGATAAAGCATGACCACTGAAAACATTTGGACTTAGTCTTAGACCTCAATTATTTTTCTTTTTCTAACCCTAACTGAAACCCTAACCTGATACTTGACACGCTTACCTAAACACCAAACCTTAAACCCTAATCATAAGTTTTCTCAGCGTATTCGATATGTAGAATATGACACTGTGCATGAGCGCATGGCTTGAAGTCGGAAATTTCGCTTGTCACCAGATCCGGTTTTTCAAAAATTTTTGACTCCTTCTGCGGATGCGAAAAAAAACAAAAATAGAAAAGCACAGTATATCCTGCCGGAGTAAAATTTTCGGATCCCTAAAATTGAAAATCGGGTCCATAGCATCGGATAAATCGGGTCTCTGCAGGTCCATACAGGGTAGGCTACCTAACATTTTCCTTTGAAAAAAAACTGACAATTATATAATTTTTGTAGTTTCACCAAGGTTCCAACCGTTATGAAACTCTCCTTGTTAAAAATTGTCGAACTCAAAAGTATACATCTTTTACGATATTGTACTGTAACATTTTCTGCAATTATAATATTTTTATTGTCATTGCAGTGTCACTACAGCCCAGTGGTGTATGGATGTGGAAATTTTGCAATCGCATTGGATCCGAATTTTTTTCATAAACTCAATATCCAATCCATATCCGAAAATTTAAAATTATGGACTCTGATATCCAATCTAAATCCGAAACCGCCCACTCAGTTGCACATTGGCCAAAATATTTGGTAGTGTCTGTTTTGCCTCATGAGGCAAAAGTTGTGACTATTTTGACTTTAGTCTGACACGAATGGTTGAAGTGGTCATGTGACAAGTATGATACGCACAAAAAGACAAGGGTGAGGACTTAGGAGAATAGTTAGGATTTAGATTTAGGTTCGTCTTCAGTTAACGCAAACAAAAAAGGAGCCACTAACATAGCTTGCCAGCACTGAAACCGTGACAACACTCATCCATTGGAGTAAGTCTTTGCAGATGTCGTTATCAAGTGTGAAGGTCATGCGTTTTGAACTTGTCATGTGACCATTTCAAACAACTGTGTTTGTCTAAAGGTAAAAGAGTTACAGTAGTGCTGTTGCGTTATGAAGCAAAACCGACACTGGCAACTACTTTGTCTTGAATGCCATGGCTACAACTGCCTACCACAATCAGTTTATGAGAGATCTTGACAAGATATGCACAATTCTTTTTCTATATGGTAGCGTAAGCTATACTTATTCACAATTCTCATATGCTCTCTAATGGAGATGTTTAAAAATCAAATGATAGCCTACAACTAGCCTACCTTACATTTGTGTACCTGCTGGACTTCATGCAATGCCAAATGCTATGTGCGTTAAGTTAACCATGACAGAACCATCACGATAATTTTATGCCCAATGAAATAATTTCTTAAAGCAGTGCAGTGAACGTTCACCTAAATCCCTTTTTCGATTTGAAACTCTTACCTTTTCCAAACTGCACTTCCAGTACTACTACTAGGTTTAGAGAATAAACAACCTCGCCACTTTTTGTTAAATCCGACACTTCACAAGATTTCATTCCCAGTTCAGGTGTATTTCAATCTACAACAACATAGTCAATATGTCAATACGTTTTCACCGTGTTTATTACCCTTTCTTAGTTGTGAGGTAAGGTCGCTTTGAGTTAGACGAGTGAGCTACGCCTCTGAGACGGAAATATTGATGTCGCCTACTTCGTTCAACCCGGAAAAAAGAACTTTTGTAATGCCTTAATAAACACCCACATTTTACTTGGATCTGCTAATAAATAAATTTCAAAAAAATTAAAAATGAAACATATCTCATCTGAATGACGACGGGCTGCGTCATAATAAAACTATAAAAAAAATTATACTCATCTTCACATAGTTCCAAACTACATGTTGTTTGAGATGTCCCCAGTCTCAAAGCTAGGATCCCAAGCGGCACGGAACACTGAGAAATTAGACAAGTAGATTTTTAGTAATATGATTTCGAAATATAATAATTTTTCCTCATGCAACTAATATATTCCATATCAAGATTTTTTTTGCATGGCCAGATTTTGTTTCATTTGGATAATCCGGATCCGCTTGAAAGGGAAACGATATCCATTCCAAATCCAAAACAATCCAAAAATCCGGCCGGATTGGACTCCAAAATCCGGATCCTGTACACCACTGCTGCAGTACTTTCAGTAAAATGTCTGTTTTGGCGCCTCCGAATGCGTTTATCTTTATAACCAACAAGTAGGGCTCTCACTGCTGGTTTTTTTTCAGCAGAGATGAGTGGAGTCACATATTTCAGACTCCGACTCTGCTCCTGCTCCACGCTTTAAGACTCCTGCTCCGACAAATTTTGAAACATCAACTCCGACTCTTGTTTACACTACAAAAACTTCCAAGTAAGTCATATTAAAAAGATACTGTCTATTTTGCCTCATGAGGCAAAATATATGTTGTGGCTATTTTGACATTGGTAGAACACAAATGGTCACATGACTAGCACAATATAGAGAGACACAACATGTTGAAGTTTAAAGTTATAGCTTAGCCTATTCTTTTCGCAACGCAGACAAATAGACACTAAAACTAAAAGCTTGCCCACATTCAAATTAGTCATTTGCCTTACAGTCAGCTGTGTAGGTCATGCATTCCAAACTTGAAATGTGATCACTTGAAGCAAATGTGTGCAGCTACTGACAAAATAACTTCAGAACTGTTTATGTCTCATGAGGCAAAATAGATGCTGCTTATCAAATGTACACCTCAAAAGTATAGGTTCTGCTGTAATTAAAATATGAAGTGGAAATCATTGAAACACTACTAGTTAAGTAGTTCAAGCTTCAATAATTAACCAGATAGATGACAAGTATTTGAAGTGAGTGTTAATCTTCAATTTTTACAAAAGACTCATTTTAAATCTCCGAGGTCAGGAGCTGATTACCTGTTCACAAAAATTGAATGGTACTTTAACGACGTACTCAGATAGAACTCTGAACTATGACTGTGCCAAACTGAGCCATTAACATGAAGGTGCAAGCAAATTGTTAAAAAAAATTAACAAGATGAACATTTACATTACACATAACTTAGGCTACAATCCATTTCAAATTCATCATTGGCAATAGACATGTAAAACAATATAGGTCATCTTTTAAAGCTGCAACTATAGGTCACTTTTTTCGGCACGCTGTTGCTTCTCTATAAGCTGTTTTGTTATCCACTTTTTTGTCATGTGTCTTGTGTTATTGCCCACATCATTAGCCCAACATTCTCATAGTTACGGCATATATTCCGAAATTCCAGAACCGCATTGTGACTTACACATTGCATTTCGCATAGGTCAGAACTTTGAAACCATCATTAGTGGTGAAAAGCTGGGTACTTCCACCCACTGTCACACTTTTGTGATATATGACGACACTGGTCAGAAAACACGTCTCAATTAATTACATTGTGTTTGACAACAACAAGCATCATTACAGAAATTAGGTCCCATAAAATTTGTGATTGGCTCCTGCACGGACCTTGATGTTGACTCCGGTTCCTGCTCCGACTCGAACCTCAAAAAATTGACACCGGTTCCTACTCCGG